>Ga0209157_1000057_pt1 | contig 94327 bp, 92 predicted proteins | sample GraSoiAngelo_135_FD_185892 | JGI IMG/M metagenome (GOLD analysis project Ga0209157, IMG submission 185892) | Grasslands soil microbial communities from the Angelo Coastal Reserve, California, USA - 14_0929_05_40cm (SPAdes) (version 2) | ecosystem: Environmental > Terrestrial > Soil > Grasslands ... | reverse complement strand
CAAGATCGGCGTCATCGATGTCGCTCGCATGGCAGTCGTCAAAAGGCTTCCGACGGAAGCCAAGCCGGACGGCATCGCCTACGCCGCACCATCATCGCGCGTTCCTTTCCTGCGAGGGCCACGACACACTCACGGTGTTCGACCTCGACGCGCGTCGGGCGATCGCCCACCTGCCGATGGCCAAGGGCGCAGACGTCGTGATGTTCGATCCCGGGCTCCGCCGCATCTATGTCGCCTGCTCGAGTGGTGCAATCTCCGTATTTCAGATGGACGATCCGACCCATTTCCGAAAGCTGCAGGACTTCCCGGTGGAGCCGAAGATTCACAGCCTCGCGGTCGACCCGCGGACCCACCGCCTGTACGCGCCGGCGGAACAAGACAAGGGCCGGCCCGCATCGAAGATGTTTGTCTTCGAGGCCGTGACCAATTAGGATCCTCGTAACACTGCTCGCCGTTCTGCTCATCCCGGCATCAGCGCTGGCATACCGCCCGTTCGTCTCTACCGACGCGGCCGTCGCCGATCCGAGGGAAGTCGAGCTCGAGCTCGGCTATTTCACTCTTGAGCGGACGCGCCAGGAAAACACGATCACCACGCCGAGCGTGGTGCTCAACTATGGCTTTGCGAAGAACTGGGAGGCGGTCGGAGAGTTTCGCGTCGAGGCCAGCCCTGAGCTCGAGATCACCGACCCGGGACTGTTCTTGAAGGGCGTATTGAAGGAAGGGGTGCTCCAAGAAAAGGCAGGCGTGAGCTTTGCGATTGAAGCCGGGCCGCTGCTGCCGTCGACTCTTCCTCACGAGCATGGCGTCGGAGTCGAGGCGATCGGTATCGTGAGCGGAAAGGTGGCGCCGGTCACGGTGCACGTCAACGGTGGCGGCGGCCTCGATCGAGACGACCGACACGCCTTTGCGATCTGGGGGGTCATCGGCGAGCTGCCGGTGCATCCGAAGCTCCGGCTAGTTGGCGAGGTGAACGGCGAGAGTACGCAGGGCCAGCGACCGAACAACTCCGCACTTCTCGGCGTCATCTGGCAACCGATGTCGAACAACGTGTTTCTCGACGCTGGGGTCCGGCGCGGCATCAGTCGGGCGGCGCCGGACTGGCAGTTCACGATCGGTCTGACGTTCGGCTTCTCCCTTCCGACATCGTCGCGGCAGTAGTCACACAATGGTCTCGCCGGCCGGCGCCGCGGAGCTGCAATAATATCTCCACCGAGGGAACTGAGGAACATCCCTCTCGGCAGCATAGAATCGCCTGCGCGGAGCAAAATTGGGAGTACGGGCAAAAAGACGGGAGCAAGGTTGGGCCGATATGACGCCTTTCATCACTCTGGTGCTGGCTGGCTTCCTGGCTCGCTTCGGGTATCAGATGGCCCGGAGCCCAGTACTCCCGCGCTTTGCCCAGGACCTCGGCGCCTCTCCCGAGTTGCTCGGTCTGATCTTCGCTGCCTCGACGATCACCGGGGTGGTGATCAAGCTCCCTGCCGGAGCGCTCTCCGACGTACTCGGACGCAAGCGCATGATGCTTCTGGGCTGTCTCTTCTTCGCCGCTCCCCCGTTCCTTTACCCCTTCGTCCGTTCTCCGGGCGCGTTGCTCGCGTTGCGTTTCCTCCACGGCTTCGCTACCGCCATCTTCTCGCCGGTGGCGTCGGCCTTCGTGGCCAACCTCTTCGCGCGGGGACGCGGGCAGAAGCTCGGGTGGTTCGCGTCCGCAAATGACCTCGGCGGTACCTTAGGGCCTCTGCTTGGAGGGCTCCTGCTATTCTTCACCGCCAGCTACCCAATCACTTACCTGACCGTCGGAGTGCTCGGGCTGCTCCCACTAGCGATCATCCTCCGCTTACCTGAGGATCGGACCCCTCGCCCAGCGAGCTCCACGCTCGGCGCCAGCTCCCAGCGGTTCTGGATGGGGATCCGTGAGGTCGCATCGAGCCGCGCCGTGGTGATCGCATCGGTGCTCGAAGCGGCCATGTATGTGGGGTACGGGGCTTTCCTCGGCTTCTTTCCGCCATATGCTCAGGGGATCGGGCTCAACGACGCCCAGATCAGCCTGGTCCTGGGAGCCCAGCTCGCCACCACCATGGTCGCCAAGCCGCTCGGGGGCTGGCTCTCCGATCGTGTCGGGCGAAAACCCATGATCCTGGCGGGCCTCTTCCTGTGCGCGCTCATGCTCCCCGCTGTCCCCGCAGTCACTTCGATCTGGCTTCTCTTCCCGGTCTCAGCGCTCTTCGGACTGGGAGTTGCCATCGTCACCCCTTCGACCACAGCCCTCGTGGCTGATCTCGTCAAAGTTGGCCGCATGGGGTCTGCGATGGGGGTGTTCGGCACGATCTGGGACTGCGGAGAGGCGGCCGGACCGATCCTCGCGGGCGTGCTGATCGCCTCGCTCTCGTACGCGCCCGCGTTCGGGCTGATCGCGGCCTTCATGGCGCTCGTGGCCATCATCTTCCTTGTGGCCGTGAAGGACCCGACGGCCGCGGTCGCAGCGGCTGATGGGTCGGTGTAAGTCGGCCTGAGCAGACGCAGTACTACACGACAACGGTGGCGTCCCGTCGCGGCTCACGATCCCGCAGTCGCTGCTGCTGCGGGCGGATCAGGTCATCCAGTAGCGCCGTGCGCGACTACCCGACCGGGATGGAATACTCACCCACGAGCACGACCGGGGTGGGAGCGCACCCCGTGGCGGGCGGTGCTGAGTGCGGCGTGGAACGCGTTCCGTCAAGCACCGGATAGAATGGCCCCATGACCATGACCCCGCTGTTGGACTCAGGAGTCGTGCTGGTTGGCCTCGTGGTGGCCATCACAGCCGCTGTGGTCCTCGGGCTCTGGATGAAGGGCGACACGCACCGCAGCAGGCGGCGTCGGAGGCGTTGAGACCAGTTAGCCGCAATTGTTATTCGGCGCTGATTTCTTCATCCCAGACTTGAAAACATCGGGCGCGGAAGTGAATGGGCTGCCCGCCTAGCATCAGGGTCGTCCGCTCCATCAGCAACTGCTCCATCGAAAAGATCGTGTCGTAGGCGTCGCACGTTTCTTGCCCGTCGCGTGTACTTGTCCAGACCCGTCCGGTGCTGTCGTGCGGCAGGCGTCCAACTTGGATCTTGTGCCGGATGAGAAAACGGAGCGATTCTTGGTTCATAGTGGCCTCGCAAGAAGTGGCGGCCCGCGAAAACACGCCCCACTCAGGGTCCCGCCGCCTCATGCGACTCAAGCCCGGCGACCGCCTGACCGATGCAACCGGCGAATGGGAAGTAGTCGGACAGCCATATACGACGGCAGGTGGCAAGAACGCGCGCGTTCGCGTCAGCGAGTCGCCGAGCCCTGCTGCCACCATCTACGGACGTGGGGCGCGCACGAGAAGGCCAGCGTGAAGCGAGCCTGAACTGCATTGGCGCTATCATCCCGCCATGGCGTGGCGTGCCAGATGCTACGACTGTGGACAGGAAGCCCCGATCACTCGACCGCTTTACGGGAAACAGTCCTTGTTTGCGGATGGCGATCTTGGGCTGGCCATCGCAACTTACGGGGCCCATCCGCGCAAGCCGACGGACACCCGTTCATGCTCCGCCGTCAGCAAAACGGTTCCGCAGTATCAGATGCGCAAGGCTCACTCGACCACACCCGGTGAAGATCCGCCGCAAGTGGCCCCCCGAAGCACCCCGCCCCGAAGGACAAGCAAGAGGTAGGTGGATCATGGGACTCCTGAGCAGGGCCCCATTGCTCCTCGCCCTCTCCTGGTCACCTCGGCTGCGACCGCCTACGCCCAGAGCGCGTGGGTACTTTGGCGCCACTTCATCCCGCAGGTCGGCGTTCCGAAGAAGCGCGCAAACGCCTCGGCCTTTTCGCCGAACCAGGTGTCGCCGAAGACCGATGCCGGGTGCAGGTGCGGTTCGCTTCTACGGGCACTTCAAACCCGGCGTGAATCGGCACTATGCGACGGATTTCGGCGCGCGGATTGAGGCGCACGAGTAAAAGAACGTGTGAGCACTATTCTCGTGCGGTTTCGGAGTTTCAGCGCGCGACCGCCGCAATACCGCCGCACAACCGCCGCAACGTGGAAGGGTAACCGCTAACTCTGCGTAGAATTGGTGCCCCCGGGGTGACTCGAACACCCGGCACGCAGTTTAGGAAACTGCTGCTCTATCCACCTGAGCTACGGGGGCGTAAGGACTTACGCGACGCCGACGGCTGATTCTAGCACTCCGCGCAGGTGTGGACGCGGCGCGGGCCACGACGCAGCTATCGCGCCGGCTCGTCCCTCGCCTGCCTCTCCGCGTCCCAGATCTCGAAGCAATCGCCGTGAAGCCGCACCGTCCGCCAGTCATCGCGGCAGATGCGCACGGTCATTCTCTGATGCCACGTGATGGACTCGCCGCACCCGTCGCAGAGCTGGCCAACGCCTTGTCCGTATCCTAGCTCCATCATCTGGCCATGTGGCAGACGGCCCTCTTCGAGCCGTCGCCTGATGACTTGCCGCAGGATGTCGACGTCCATGTGGCCGAGACATTATATGCTTTATCCCTATCTAAGCGGCTATAGCCTATAGGTCGGTGTCGATGGATCGCCCTCAGCCGTCTTTGGTGCGCGCCTTTGCCTGGGTCTGCGTCGTCGCCGGCATCTTGCTGGCGGTCGCTTCGTTCGTCATCGCGGCCAACGCGCCCGCGCTCGACCCATGGCCCGCTCTCCTTGCCGGCATCTGCTTGACGGCATTTGGAGTCATCGTGCTCGCCAGGCGCAGAGATCTCTGAGACGGCTCGATAGCGGTCGCATCGCCTGTCCGGGAACTTCGTGGTGCTCCGCCAGTCCACCGCCTATTCAGGAACTGTCCTCAGGTAAGCCCCGCAGCAAATATCGGGGGTCTCCCTGATGGAACGGCCTCCTTGTGCGTGCAATTATCTGACCGGGTGAGTAACCACCCGTCAGAAGAAAAGACCGCCGCCGATGCCGCCTGACAGCCCGGGGGGACGAAGTGACGCGCGCGGACCGCGGTCGAGTCCTCGCGCGAGCAAGTCTCGTGACGACGCTCACGCCGGCCAAAGGATGAGCGACGACGTGATTCGCATGCTCATCCGGCAGCGCATCCGCGATGGCCGCTTGCCGCGCAACCGTGTGGTCGAGCTCGGATACGGTTCAGGCATCGGACAGGAGTGCGACGCCTGCGGCACCGCCATCGAGCCGGATCAGCGGATGACCGTGAGAATCTGCGCGGACGACTGGAGAACGATCCGGCTTCACGCCGACTGCTTTCAGATCTGGGACGCGGAGCGATCGGCGAGGGACAGCGAACCCTGGGCGTGACCGGCGGCAGCCAGCGCGCGAGATAGTTCTCAGGCGCCGAGGAAGGGAACCGAGCCGCCCACCAGCTTCAGCAGACCAGCGCGCTGCAGATGCCGCTGGATCTCGTCGCCGCGCGTTCGGATCTGGCGCTTGGTCGCGCGGGCCGAGAGGTGGCGGCGGGCGACGTCGTCGAGCGCGGCGCGCAGCAGGCGGCGGCGCAGGTTCGCCCTGAACTTCCTGCGGACCGACGAGTCGTTGAGGCTCCCCTGGCCGAGGCGGCGTATCTCCTCGTCGAGGTAGTCGCGATCCGATTCGGTGCCGTCGGGTCGAAGCCCGACGCAGAAACCCGTGTAGGCGGCCTCGACCCGATCGAGCATCTCCCAGGCGCCGTGGTCCTGGCGCCGGCCGCGCGTGAGATCGAGATCCGCGAACGCCTGGGCGATCGCCCGAAGCGCCGCGTCGTGCGCGGGTCCGGCGCTCTGCCAGCGTGTGCCGTCGTGCACCGAGAGCCCACCGCCGTGAACGAGCGCGCCCTCGGCGAGATCGGCGACGTACGCGTCGCCCTGACGATCGAGATGTGCGAGGAGCCCGGCGAGCACCCAGAGGACGAAGTCGGGCGGCAGATGCAGGGCGCTTTTCCCCTCACCGCCCTTGAGCCGGGCCAGCCACTGAGCGGCGGAACGGTGACCGCGTTCTCGGCTCTTGCCGCGCTTCCGCGATGCCATGCGCCTACACCGAGCCTATCACGCGCGGTCGATCTCGCTATAAGTGCGTTGATGGCTCGAGCGTGTGCGATAGTGTTCGCGGATGCCGCGCCGCGCGATCCGATCGGTGGGGGTGCCACGGCCCTGACGAGACCACCGGATCGCTTCCTGTGCATCGTGTCGCGGAGCAACGCGAAGCTGGCGAGTTACCTCCAGAACCACTTCAGCGGCGATGCCACCGTGCAGGTCATCGTCGATCGACGGCACGGCGAGCGGCGGCAGCAGAGCGCGAACATCGCCCCGGATCGGCGCCGGGCCGATCGCCGATCGCGGCCTCACGTGGACACGGAGCTCCGCCTCACCTCGTTCGCGATCGTGACCCTGCCCACAGTTAACGCGCAGGCCGACTCCTGACTCGGCGGCCGTTCGGCTCGTCGATCGCGATCCGTTGCGGTCAGAAGAGATCGGACGCGTCGATCCCGCGCGCTCCCAGCAGGGCGCGGAGCTTGCGAAGCCCGGCCGCCTCGATCTGACGGATGCGCTCGCGGGTCAGGCCGAGGCGCTGGCCGATCGCCTCGAGCTTCTCGGGCGGATCCCCCTCCAGGCCGAAGCGGCGGCGGAGCACGGTCCGCTCGTTGGCCGCCAGGTCGTCGAGCACCGAGACCAGGTCGGCCCGCTCCCGGAAGAGCGACACGAGTGCGGCGCGCGGGTCGGCCGACGGATCGGCGATCAGGTCGCTCACGCGGCCCTTGCCCTCGCCGATCGGGGTCTCGAGTGACACGGGCTGCTGGCGGATCTCCTCGAGCTCTTCCAGCTGGTCCACGGTCGTACCCATGGCGGCCGCCAGCTCCTCCATCGTCGGCGCGCGCTCGAGCTCCTGGGTGAGCCGCTGCTGCTCGCGCTTGTAGCGCGCGAGCAGCAGCCCGACGTGCACCGGCAGGCGGATGGTCCGGGCCTGGTTCGCGAGCGCCCGCACGATCGCCTGGCGAATCCACCAGGTCGCGTACGTCGAAAACCGGGTGCCGCGGTCGCCGTCGAACTTCTCGACCGCGCGGAGAAGCCCGATGTTGCCTTCCTCGATCAGGTCCAGCAGTGGGAGGCCGCGATTCAAGTACCGGCGGGCGATCTGCACGACGAGTCGCAGGTTCGCCTCGGTGAGGCGCGCCTTGGCGGCGGCGTCCCCGGCGTGTACGCGCCGCGCCAGCTCGCCCTCCTGCTCGCGCGTGAGCAGCGGGATGCGCTCGATCTCCTTCAAGTAGACTCTGAGGTTCTCGCGGCTGGTGGCCCGCGTCTCCTCGCGGACCTCGTGGTCGGCCTCGTCGACGAGCGTGTCGAGCGGCTCGTCCGGAACTTCGGCCTCCTCACTCATGGGGTCGCTGGGTCGTCTCATCGACCTGGGCGATCCGCGGCGGCATCGGCAGGAGGTAGAGCGGATTGTAGGCGAGCCCGCCTCGGCGCACCTCGAAGTGGACGTGGTAGGTCGTCGCGCGGCCGGTGTTGCCGACGAGCGCGATCAGGTCGCCGACTTCCACCCGGTCGCCGACCTCGACCAGATTCACATCGTTGTGGGCGTAGACGGTCATGAAGCCGGCCTTGTGCTCGATCTTCACGACGAGCCCGTAGCGCGCCTCGACACCGGCCGCCACGACGACGCCGGGCGCCGCGGCCTGCACGGGTGTCCCGAGCGGCGCCTTGATGTCGATGCCGCCGTGCCAGCCGCTGCGGCGATGACCGAAGGTCGAGACCACCGGCCCCTCAGCGGGCCACACGAGCGGCAGCGTGTCGCTGTCGAAGTCCGGCACGGCCAGCGCGAGCCTGGGGGGAGGCTGAGAGCCCGAGGCGCCCGCGCTCCGCGCCGGCGCGCCCGCGCCCGGATGGGTGGCGCTCGTCTGCTGAGCCGTCGGCGCCGCGGTGTCCGAGCCGGGAATGACCAGACGCTGCCCAACCTTGATGGGAGCGTCGGCGCTCGGCAGCTTGTTCAGCTTCACGAGCATCACGACGTTGACCCCGTACCGCTTCGCGAGCGAGGTCAGGGTATCGCCGGGCTTCACCTCGTACACGCGCTGCGGCGCGCGCGGCCCCGCGGCGGGCTCGGCGCAGCTCACCGCCGGTACCAGCGCCACCATCAAGCCGAGCGCAGCAATCGCCAGGCGTGTCATTGCTCGAACTCCGCGTAGCGGATCCCGAACGCGGCGAAGCGGCCCGAGGCCGGCAGCCAGCGGACGGTCAGGTTCTCGACGCGGGAGAGCGGCGGCCCCTTGCCGAGCTCCTCGATGAACTTCTCGATGACCGGACGCGGACCCTCGACGCGCGCGCGCACGCGGCCGTCCTTGAGGTTCATGACGAAGCCGGCCAGTCCGAGGTTCGAGGCGCGGCGCTGCGCATAGTTGCGATAGCCGACGCCCTGGACCCGCCCGGCAACGACGATCTCGGCGGCCGATTTCGATCCGCTCACTGATGGTGGCTCGGGTTTCACGCGACCGTCCGGCAAGCCGGGCCTCGGCCCGCCGGACGGTCGGAGAGATGGTCGGGGCGAGAGGATTTGAACCTCCGACTTCACGGTCCCGAACCGTGCGCGCTACCAGGCTGCGCTACGCCCCGACGCGACGCGCCTTATTGTACAAGGTCGTCGGGCTTGTACAAGGTCGTCAAACCTCCCAGGCGTACTTGCCGACAAGCTTGACGAATTTGCAGTCGCCGCAAGGCCGGGTCTTCATTTCGCCGCCGACCTTCTCCACCACGGTCAGGGTCTGGTTCGCGACGTCCCCGACGGGCACCACCATGCGCCCGCCCTCGTCGAGCTGCTGGAACAGCGGCGGGGGGATCGACGGTCCGCCGGCGGTGACGAGGATCCGGTCGAACGGAGCCTCGTCGGGCCAGCCGAGCGTGCCGCTGCCCACTCGCACCCACACGCGGTCGTAGCCGAGCTGCTCGAGAAGCGCCCGGGCGCGCTCGGCCAGGCGGGGCAATCGCTCGATCGTACAGACGCGCCGGGCGAGCTCGGCCAGCACCGCCGTCTGGTACCCGGAGCCGGTCCCGACCTCCAGAACCTTCTCCTGGCCCCGGAGCTCGAGCAGCTGCGTCATGAAGCCGACGATGTAGGGCTGGGAGATCGTCTGCTCCTCGCCGATCGGCAGCGGGTGGTCGCCGTGAGCGCGGTCGCGCAGCGGCCCCTCGACGAAGAGATGGCGCGGAACGCGCCGCATCGCCGCGATGACGCGCTCGTCAGTGACCCCGCGCTGCACGAGCTGCTCCTCGACCATCCGGGCGCGGGCCGTCTCGTACGGGTCGCGCGTCCGCTCCACTACCCGCTCCGTGGCTTCCTCTTCGGCGCCGCCCCTGCACGGGGCGAGCGGCGAGTCTCGTTCAGGAGCTGGGCGTTGAGACCGCCCTGCCAGTCGCCGAGCTGCGCCAGCGCGCGATGGTTCGTGAGGTCGAGGTGAAGCGGCGTCAGCGAGACGTAGCCGTCGTGCACCGCGCCCATGTCGGTGCCTTCCAGGTCGTCCCACCGGGCCTCGCCGCCACCGAGCCAGTAGTGACTGCGTCCTCGAGGATCGGCCTGCTCGACGATTTTCTCCTTGTACACGCGGTGGCCGAGGCGCGTCATCCGGAGGCCGCGCGGCGGCTGCGACGGCACGTTCACGTTGAGCAGGGTGTTGCCGGGGAGCCCGCCGACCAGCACGCGCATGGCCACCAGACGCGCCACCCGACCGGCCGTCTCGAAGTCACCGCCGTCCACTAGCGACACCGCGATCGACGGCACGCCGAGGATCGTGCCCTCCATCGCCGCCGCGACCGTGCCGGAATACGTGACGTCGTCGCCGAGGTTGGCGCCGTGATTGATGCCCGAGACGACCAGCACGGGCGTCTCCGGCAGGAAGCCGAGGACGGCCAGGTTCACGCAGTCGGACGGCGTGCCGTTGACCGAGAACCGCCGCTCGCTGAGCCGCAACGGCCGCAGCGGACGGTGCAGGGTCAGCGCGTGGCCGCAGGCGCTCTGCTCGCGCTCGGGCGCGACGACGTACACCTCTCCGAGCTCGGCCAGCGCTTTTTCGAGCGCCGCGAGACCCGGAGCATGGACGCCGTCATCGTTGGTGAGGACTACGACGGACATGTGGCGTTTCGCGCGGCAGGCCGTCGCGGGGCTGGGGCCCCGCCGGCCCAAACGCGACTATAAAAGAAATTGGTCGGGGCGACTGGATTTGAACCAGCGACCCCATGACCCCCAGTCATGTGCGCTACCGGGCTGCGCCACGCCCCGACCGTCAGGGGTGAATTGTCGCAGATATCCCGGGGCCCTTCAAGGACCGAGGCGCGCGCGCAGGACGCCGAGACGATCGCGGATACGCTTGAGCACCTCCGCGTACGTGGCTTCCTTCATCCCAAATTCGAGCTGATCGGTGCGCCGCGACTCGCTGATCAGCCGCTTCTTTGCACCCTCGAGCGTGAGCCGCTCCTCGTAGAGCAGGGTCTTGATCCGCTGCACGAGCTCGAGGTCGCGCGGGCGATACAGCCGTTGGCCCGCGGGATTCTTCTTGGGCCGAAGCAGCTTGAACTCCGACTCCCAGTAGCGCAGGACGTAGGCAGGGATACCGGTGATCGACTCCACCTCACCGATCCGGTAGTAGAGCTTTTCTGCGACTTCCGTGGTCACGCCGTTACGTTGATCCGTTGTTTGAGCCCCTTGCTTGGCTTGAAGGTGAGCACCTTGCGTGCGGTGATCTCGATCGATTCACCGGTCTGCGGATTCCGGCCGCGCCGCGACGCCTTGCGGCGGATGCGGAAATGCCCGAAGCCGACGATCTTCACGTCCTCGCCCTTCTCGAAGCAGCGGAAGATGATGTCGAACACGGATTCGACCACCGAGGACGACTGCCGCTTCGAGAGCCCGTGGTTGGCCACGGCATTGACCAGATCGTTCTTCGTCACGGTTGGAAATCACCTCCCCCTGGGGACGCGGCGCGATGCGCCCGGGCGTCCCCGGCGGTCACTGCCCGCCTCGCGCGATGAAGGGCGAGTAGCCCCTTTGCTCCAGCTCGCGGAGGGTCGACGTCGCGGTCGTCTTGTCGTCGAACGGCCCGACGCGCACGCGATACACGGTGCCGTCGCTCACCGCGGTCGGGGCGCTGCTCGCCGCGGCCGGCGCGGGCGCCGAGCTGCCGGCGGCGCGACGGACCTGCACCTTGAGGCCGTCGACCGCGAGATCCTTCGAGAGAGCCACCGCGTCGCGCAGCGGCATGCTCGGCCGTACGACGACACCCGCGCCCGACGGCTCCGCGCTGAGCCCTTTCGCCGAGAGCTTCGCGTTGATCTCCGCGGGCGCGCCCCCGCTGACGTACACGTCGTAGCGATCGCTCGGCGAGGGCGCCGTGGCGGCCGGCGGCGCGCTCGCAGATGCGCCGCGTGCGGGCTTGGCGCCGCTCGCCGACGTCTCCTCGACGTTGTACTTCTGCTCGCGCAGCCGAGTCGCAAGCTTCCTGGCGGTGTCGGGATTCTTGAACGCGCCGACCTGGACGAAGTAGTCGCCGCTCCCTCCGGTTGGGCTCGGCGTCGCCGACGCGCGCGGGGCGCGGGCGGGTGCCGGCGCCCTCGGGGCCGCGCTCTTGCTCGCGACGACGGGCTTGCTCGATTCCGGTTTCTTCGCGACGGGCTTTTCGGTCGCGGGCGTCATCGCCGTCGGCGCGGAGCTCTCGCCGGCCGCGGGCCTTTCCGCAGCGGACGGTTTCTCGGGCGCCGGCGATTTTTCCGGCGCGGGCGCCGGCGGCGCGGGCACGCTCGCGACCGGAGGCGCGGGCGGCGCGACGGGCACCGCCGGTGCTTCGGGTTTTCCGAGCGTCGCCGTCTTCGGCGCGGGCTGATTCGCGAGCTCGAGCACGTACGGAACGGCGACAGCCACGACGACACCGAGCACGATCACGACGAGAATCGCGCGAAACCAGAGCGCCGAAAAAATCGAACGCCGTCCTTCGTCTTCGAAGCGCTCGTCGTCGTAGTCGTGCTCGTCGCGCGGGCGCTCAGGCTCTGCCATGCGCGTCATCTTAGCATAGACGTTGGGGTTTCCATGCTTTCAGCGCGCGTCCGGGCGAAGGTCAGGTCGCCGATCAGGGCCTCGGCGGTCCCCTTGGTGTCGTTGGTGTCGATCATGACGGCGACCTGGCCGACCCGCGGCGCCGGGCGTCCGAAGAGCGCCGCGTAGTCCTTGGCCACGTCGCGCTGCTCCACGCGCCACGTCTCGGCCTGGCTTCGGCCCGACGCGACCACGATGATCTTGACGTTGGCGGCCTGCGTGCTTGTCACCCGGGTGCCGACCGGCGCCCGGCTGTCCCAGACGTAGCCCACCACGTCGCTGTTCCGGGTCGGCGCGGGCCAACGCGGGAAGATCACGTAGACCTGCGCGGCCTGGTCGTCGGCAGCACGCACGCGGACGTCGCCGTCGGGCGGCAGGAGGACGACCTTCCAGGACCACGAGAGGAACGGGAACTCGTTGAGATCCACAACGACGTCGCGGTAGAGGGCGAACGACGACCGTTCGCTGCGGAGCCGGAGCGCCAGGCGCGTGTCGTCCCGCACGAGCTCGACCGACGCATGGCCCACGAACTCCTTGGCCGTCCAGCCTGCCGGGATCCCTTCGGCCGGGAGTCGAGTCGGCGGCCGGTCGCTGACCCGGACCCGGATCCGCCCCTCGCCATCGGGGAGAATCCGTCGGACCGGCGTCTTGCCGGTCGACTCGGGGGCGCTCGCGCCGACGGCGAGCTGCGTCGGCACACGCGCGAGCACCGCGGCGGCCCGCTCGACCGGCGCCGTCCCCTGCCCGAAGTAGAACGCCCGAAGGCCCGGGAGCGCGACGATCGCGATCGCGCCGGCCAGGACGACGACGATGACGGAGAGACGCCAGAGGCCGAGGCGCGCCAACCCGTCCCTGAGGCTCACCGCCGCACGCGCCTCGGGCGAGTCCGCGATCCCGTGGCCCTCCTCAAGGAAAGCCGGATCGGAGAGCCCGCCAGGCCGAACGCGTGCCGGAGCGACTTCACCAGATAACGCTCGTACGAGAAATGGATGTCGTTGGGCCGGTTGACCCTCAGCGCGAAGGTCGGGGGCTCGACGGCGACCTGCGTCGCTGACTGGATCGTCAGCGGGTCGCCGCGCAACGACGTCGGGCGCCGAGCGACCGCGGCGCGCAAGGCCTCCGTGACGGCGCCGCCCGGGATGCGCCGGCGCGCCTCGGCGGCAACCTGCGCGATCGTGTCGAAGAGCTCGGGAATGCCCTCGGACTGCGTCGCCGACGTGAAGCACACGGGCGCATAGTCGAGGAACGGCAGCCGGTCGCGGATCTGCTCGACGACCTCGGCCTTGCGGACCATCGCGCGGGGTACCAGATCCCACTTGTTGACGACGATGACGGCGGCGCGGCCCGCCTCGTTCGCGTAGCCGGCAATGTGCGCGTCCTGCGCGGTGATGGCCTCGGAAGCGTCCACGACCACCAGCGCGACCTGACACCGCTCGAGGCTCTTGAGCGCCATGACCACCGCCAGCTTCTCGAGCGGCTCCTGCACCCGCCCCTTTCGCCGGATCCCCGCAGTGTCGACGAGGACGTAGGTGCGGCCCTCGTAGACGAGGGTCGTGTCGACGGCGTCGCGCGTGGTGCCGGGCGCCTCGTGGACGAGCACGCGCTCGGCGCCGACCATCGCGTTGACGAGCGACGACTTGCCGACGTTGGGGCGCCCCACGACCGCGACGTGCACGGGCGAGTCGGCCCGAGACGCCGCCGCCGGGATGGCCGGGCAGCGCGCGCGCAGGATCTCGAGGAGCTCGGCGACCCCCCGCCCGTGCTCGGCCGAGATGGGCACCGGATCGCTGACGCCGAGACGGTAGAGATCCGCCAGGCTGCTCTCCTGGGTGTCGGTGTCCACCTTGTTCGCCGCCAGCACCACGGCGCGGTTGCCCTTCCGAAGGATCCGCGCGATCTCGAGATCGAGCGCGGTCGCGCCGTCGCGCGTGTCGACGACGAACAGGACGAGGTCAGCCTCCTCGACCGCCGCGAGCACCTGACGGCGCACGCCCTCGATCAAGGGCTCCTCGGACGAGGGATCGAAGCCGCCCGTGTCGATCACCGTCGCCTGCCAGCGCTCGAAGCTCACGAGCCCGTAGAGCCGATCGCGCGTCACGCCTGGGGTGTCGCGGACGAGCGCCTGACGGCGGCCGACGAGACGGTTGAAGAGCGTCGACTTGCCGACGTTCGGGCGGCCGACGATCGCGATGATCGGGCGGATCATCCGGGTCGCGCCTCCGTCAGGAATCGCGGATCGCTCTGAGCAGGGCGCCCGGCGTTGGCTGGACCACCTTGACGGGCACGCCGAGGTCGCGCGCCAGGTCGGCCGGCGTCAGGTCGTCGAGGAAGATCCCGTCGCCGTCGCGCACCGCCACGGCCGGCACGAGCACCGCGCGTCCGAGCTCGGACTGCCTGGCGAGGTGACGCTGGATATCGCGCCCGGTCAGGAGCCCCGCAACGCCGATCGCCGGCCCGAAGAAGTCGTTGGGCACCGCCGCGACGCGAATCGCCGCCGGCTCGAATCCGCCGCGGGCCAGCAGCGCGCGCAGGCGCGGCGCGAACAGCTCGCCCGTCACGACCGTCACGACGTCGCCCCCCGCGCGGCGCTTCCGCCGCGCGTTCGATCGGTTGAAGCTGTCCTCGAACCTTCGCACGAGGCCGATGCCGTCCTCGGCGATCGAGAAGCCTTCGTAGGCCGCTGCAGAGGGCAGCGGGAGTCCGGCGAGCAGATAGATCTCGTCGGCGAGAAACACGAACCGGCTCCCGAGCTCGCCCAGCCAGCGGCCCTGCCACCGATCGGCGGTCGTCACGAGTGCCCGCGCCTCGTCGGGCGTGAGGCTGCGCAGCGCGGGGAGCCGCTGGCGATGTCGGGTCAGCCCGACCGGGACGATCGCCGTCGTCGCGACGTGAGGATGGAGCGGCGCCAGCTCGTGGACGGTGCGCGCGAGGTGCTCGCCGTCGTTCAGGTCGGGACACAGCACGATCTGGGCGTGCATGCGGATGCCGGCCTTGGCCAGCCGCTCGAGCCGCGGCAGGATCTCGGCCGAGTGCCGCGGCCGGCCGAGCAGCGCGTGGCGGAGCTCCGGGTCGGTGGCGTGCACCGAGACGTAAAGCGGCGACAGGCGCTGCTCGATGATCCGCTCGAACGAGGCTTCGTCGAGGTCGCTGAGCGTGATGTAGTTGCCGTGCAGGAACGACAGCCTGAAGTCGTCGTCCTTCACGTAGAGGCTCCGGCGCATGCCCTTCGGCAGCTGGTGGATGAAGCAGAACACGCACTTGTTCGCGCACGTCGCGATGTCGCCCGGGCGCGGCGGGGCCAGATCGAGCCCGAGCCCCGGCCCGCGCCGGTGAAGCCGCATCGGCCCGGCCACGACGCCGGCCCGCTCGATCGTCAAGTCGAGCCGCTCGTCGCCGGCGTGGAACTGGAAGTCGATCGCGTCGCGCAGCGGATGGCCGTTGACGGCGACGATCCGGTCGCCGGCAGCCAGGCCCGCCGCGGCCGCGGGCGAGCGCGGTGCGACCGCGGCGACGGTCACGCCGGCCGGCTCAGCGGTACAGGGCGTTTTCAGGGGACTCGTCCCGCGCGGTGGCTGGAGAGGCGTTGAGGAACCGCATGCCCTGCACGATGTACTGCAGCCCCGAGATCACCGTGAATCCCGCCGCCAGCCAGAGCACGGCCTGAGGCGCCAGATGCACCTGGAAGAAGCGCGAGAGCAAGCCGCTCAGAACCGCGAGCACCTGGAACAGGGTCGCCGCCTTCCCGGCCCACGTCGGACGCGGCCGGATCTGGCTCCCGAGCATGTAGATCAGCAGCGCGCCGAAGACCAGGATCGCGTCGCGGCTGATCACCAGCGCCGCTATCCAGAACGGCAGCGCCTTCAGGTACGTCAAGGTGACGAACGACGATGTGAGCAGGAGCTTGTCGGCCATCGGGTCGAGGAACGCGCCGAGCGAGCTCTCGTCCTTCCAGTGGCGCGCCGCCCACCCGTCGAGCAGATCGGTCAGCGCGGCGATTGCGAACACGATCAGCGCCGGACCCGGACGCCGATAGACAAGCAAGGTCACGAACACCGGGATCAGGAGGATCCGGAGCAGAGTCAGCCAGTTGGCGATGCCCATGGGGCGCTCAGTCTACCATTCCGGCGGCAGGCCCGGATTCGATGACGCGGTAGCGCCCGAGCGCGCCGAGGAGCTCGACCGGCAGATCGACGTCCAGCTCGACGTGACCCGGCGTGTCGCGGCGCGAGAGCACCCGCCCGCGCTCGTAGCAGAGCGCCAGCGAGGCGCCTTCGCCGTGCGGAATCCGGAGCGTCAGGTTGCCGACCGGCGGCAGCGCGCGCTCGATGGCCGCGAGGAGCGAGCCGATCCCGGTGCCGTCGGCCGCCGAGACGGCGATCGCGTCCCGTCGCGCCGCCAGGACTGCGGGGTCGGTCTCCAGCCGGTCGACCTTGTTCAGGGCGAGGATCGTCGGGCGATCGGCGACGCCGAGCTCGCCCAGGAGGTCGTCGACGGCCTTCATGTGGTCGTCGATCGCCGGGTGGCTCGCGTCCACCACGTGTAGCAGCACGTCGGCGTCGGCCAGCTCCTCCAGGGTCGCGCGGAACGCCGCCACGAGCTCGTGCGGCAGCTTGCGGATGAACCCGACCGTGTCGGTCAGGACGAACCGGCGGCCGCCTTCCGGCTCCACCAGACGCGCGGCCGGATCGAGGGTCACGAAGAGTTGATCCGCCGCAGTGAGCTGCGAGCCCGCCAGGCGATTGAGCAGGGTCGTCTTTCCCGCGTTCGTGTAACCGACGAGCGCGACGACCGGAACGCCGGCGCGGCGCCGCCCCTGACGCTGCAGCCGCCGATGCACTTGCACGCTGTCGAGCTGCCGGCGAATCTGCATCACCTTCCGTCGAATCGCCCGGCGGTCGGACTCGAGCTGGGTCTCGCCCGGTCCGCGCGTGCCGATGCCGCCCCCCAGCCGCTCGAGGTGCGACCACTGGCCGACGAGCCGCGGCAACAGGTAGGTGAGCTGCGCGAGCTCGACCTGCAGCTTGCCCTCGCTCGTGCGCGCGCGTTGGGCGAAGATGTCGAGGATCAGCGCCGTCCGGTCGATGACCTTGATGCCGAGCACCTGGGAGATGTTGCGCTCCTGGATCGGCGAGAGCGGATCGTCGGAGACGAAGAGCACCGCGGAGGCCTCGCGCGCCGCCTGCCCGATCTCGTCGATCTTGCCGCGGCCGAAGAAGAGCCCCGGCGCCGGCGCGGCCCGGTCCTGCGTGATCCGGCCCACGACGGTGCCGCCGGCCGCGGTCACCAGCCCCGCCAGCTCTTCCAGCGACTCGTCGACCTGGAACCGGCGCTGCGTGGGTCGGCGCAGCGCGGCGATCACCGCGCGCTCCCGCGTCGCCCGGGTACGGGTCGCCGCTCGCTTCATCCGAGCCCGCCTCGTCGGGCCAACGCCGCCGCGATCCGCTCCGCCGTCCCGTCGGCGCCGCCGGCCTTCTCGACGTCGATCCACTCGATGCCCGGCTCGCGCGAGAACCAGGTCCACTGTCGCTTGGCGTAGCGTACCGTGTCGCGCTGCATGAGCCGCAGGGCCTCGGCGGGCTCGAGCTCGCCGCGCGCGACCCGGACGAACTCGCGATAGCCGATCGACTGCAGCGACGGCAGCGCCGGATCGTAGCCCCGCGCGAGCAGGCGCTCGACCTCGCCCCGCAGCCCCGCGTCGACGAACGCGGCGGCCCGACCGATCAGCCGCCGGGCCAGCGCGTCCCGGTTCATGGTGAGGCCGAAGTAGGTCACGTCGTACGACTCGACCGGCTCGCGCCAGCGCTCCTGCTCGAGCGTGCTGGCCCCCGCGCGCGCCAGCTCGAGGGCTCGCACCACACGCACGTGATCGTTGGGGTGCAGTCGGCGCGCGACGGCGGGGGCGGTGAGGCTCAGCCTCGCGTGGAGCGAGGCGCGGCCCTCGGCGGTCGCGATCGATGCGAGCTCGCGTCTGAACGCCGGGTCGGCCGGCGGTGCCGGATCGAGCCCCCGCAGAAGCGCCCGGACGTAGAGGCCGGTGCCCCCGACGACGACCGGCAGCCGGCCGCGCTCGCGGATCGCCTCGATCGCCGCCGCAGCGTCCGCACGGAAGCGGGCGGCCTGATAGCGGTCGTCGGGATCGACCACGTCGACGAGGTGATGGGCTACCGCGCGCCGGATCTCGGCGGTCGGCTTGCCCGTCGCGACGTCCATGCCGCGATAGACCTGACGCGAGTCGGCGCTGACGACCTCGATCGCCACCCGGTGCGCCAGCGCCGCCGCGACCGCGGTCTTCCCCACACCGGTGGGCCCGGCGATCACGACCAGGGGAGCCTTCAAGCCCTCGCTCACTAGCCTCAGTGTATCAGCCCGTTTTCCGCGTATTCCGACGAGTCGAGACCGACGACCGAGCTACCATGTGCGCTTCAGCTCTCGCCGGATGTCGTGCATCGACACGCGGCTGACGATCGGCCGGCCGTGCGGGCAGAAGTACGGCGTCTCGGTCACGGAGAGCTCGGCCACCAGGCGATCCATCTCCTCGCGCCCGAGCGGCATGTTCGCCTTCACCGCCGCCCGGCACGCCAGGAACGCGAGAGCCCGGTCGAGCGTCGGCTCGGCCGCGCCCGGGCCGCCGAACTCGTCGACGGCGGCCTCCACGAGCCGCTTCGGCTCGCTGCCCTTCAGGAGCGCTGGCACCGCGCGGACGACGACCGTCGCGGTGCCGAGCCCCTCGAACGCGAAGCCCAGACGCTCGAGGGGCGCGCGCCAGCGCTCGAGCAGGGCGCACGAGGCCGGCGGCAGCTCGAGCGGCTCCGGGAAAAGCAGGGCCTGCGCGGCGGGTGTGCCCTCGCGAAGCTCGCGCTGCAGACGCTCGAAGAGCACGCGCTCGTGCGCCACGTGCTGGTCGAGGAAGAACACCTCGTTGTCCGAGGTCGAGACGACGAACGTGTCCTGCACCTGACCCAGGACGCGCCCGAACAGGGCTCGCGGCTCGACCGCGGCCGCCGCGCCGAAGAGCGCTGTCTGCTCGGCCACACCGCCCGGCGCCGGCTCGTCGAGACGACCGTCGCCGCGTGGTCCGACTTCGGGCACGACCGCGGGGCGGCGAAGCCCACCGAGCGTCGCCGCCGCAACCATCTCGTAGATCAGCCGCGGATGCCGGAATCGGACCCACGCCTTCGTAGGGTGGACGTTGACATCCACGTCGGTCTCCGCCAGCGTGATCGCGAGCAGCACCACCGGGAACCGGTCGCGCGGCAGCAACGGACGGTACGCGTCGAGCGTCGCCTGGAGCAGCGCCGGATCGCGCACCGGCCGGCCGTTCACGATGAGGACGATCTCGTCGCGGTTGCCGCGGGCCAGATCGGGCGGGCTGATCAGCCCGCGCACGCTCACGCCGTGCTCGGTCCGGTCGACGGCCAGCAACCGCTCGGCGACGTCGTGGCCCCAGACGGCGCCCACACGCGCGCGCGGCTCGGCCGCGGCAGGCGTGGTCAGCACCGCGCGCCCGTTGCTCGCGACCCGCAGGTGCGTCCGCGGGTGCGCCAGCGCCAGCTGGGTCAGCGCGCGCAGGCTCGCCGACAGCTCGGTCGCGGACGACTTCAAGAACTTGAGCCGCGCCGGCGTATTGAAGAAGAGGTCGCGGACCTCGACGCTCGTGCCGGAGTCGGCGGGCACCTCGAGCCGCTGCTTGACCATGCCGCCCTCGCCGGCCAGACGCAGCCCCTGTGAGGCGCCGCGCGGACAGCTCGTGAGCGTGAAGCGCGAGACGGCGCAGATCGCCGCCAGCGCCTCGCCGCGGAACCCCAGGGTCGCGATCGCGTCGAGGTCCTCGTCGCGCGCCAGCTTGGACGTCGCGTGACGCTCGAGGGCCAGCGGCAGCTCGTCCGCCGTCATCCCGATGCCGTCGTCGGTGACGCGGATGAGCGCGGAGCCGCCATCGCGCAGGTCGACCGTGACCGTCAGCGCTCCGGCGTCCAGCGCGTTCTCGACCAGCTCCTTCACCGCGGAAGCCGGACGCTCCACGACCTCGCCGGCGGCGATCTTGTTGACGAGGTGGTCCGGGAGTCGACGGATTTTTATTGTAGCGGGGGCCATTGTAGCGGGGGCCTCGTGGCCGGCGTGAACCGAAGGTGACCTGCGATAGAAGCGTGTGGCTCCGACACGCCCGATCTGATGCGGGACGCCGACATACCCGTCCTCATCGGCGCCGCTCCTCCTGCCACTTCGCCAGGATGTTCAGCGCCTCGAGCGGCGTGAGATGGGCCAGGTCGAGGCCCGCCAGCTCGGCCAGGAGCGGATCGGGCCCGGCGGGCGCGAAGAGCCCGAGCTGGACGGCATCGCTCGCGTCGGTGCGCAGCTGACCCGCCTCCTCGAGCTCGGCCAGGAGCGCCTTCGAGCGCGCGATCACCGCCGCCGGCAGCCCCGCGAGCCGCGCGACCTGGATGCCGTAGCTCCGGTCGGTGCCGCCGGGCTGCACCTTGTGCAGGAACACGATCTCGTCGTTCCACTCGCGGACGGCCACGTGGAAGTTGCGGACCCCGCCGAGCCGCCCCGCGAGCCGCGTCAGCTCGTGGAAGTGCGTCGCGAACAGGATCTTCGCGCCGTGGCCGCGGTCGTGCAGGGCTTCGACGACCGCCCACGCGATCGCCAGGCCGTCGAAGGTCGACGTCCCGCGGCCGACCTCGTCGAGCAGCACCAGGCTGCGCGGCGTCACGTTGTTCAGGATCGTCGCGGTCTCGATCATCTCCACGAGGAACGTGCTCTGGCCGCGCGCCAGGTTGTCCTGGGCGCCGACGCGCGTGAACACGCGGTCGACCACGCCCACACGCGCCTGGCGCGCGGGAACGAAGGCGCCGATCTGCGCCATGATCGCGATGTGAGCGGTCTGCCGGAGGTAGACGGACTTCCCGGACATGTTCGGGCCGGTGAGGATGACGATGCGCGCTTCGTGGTCGAGCGCCAGATCGTTGGGCGTCACCGGGCTTCCGGCGCGCGCCTCGAGGACGGGGTGGCGGCCCTCGACGATCGCCAGCGCGTCGCCGCCGTCGACGGTGGGCCGAACGTGACCGCGGCCGTGGGCCACCTCGGCCAGCGACGCGAAGACATCGAGCCGCGCCAGCGCCCGGGCCGTCGTCAGGAGATCGTCCGCCCGCGCGGCCACCCGGCGGCGCACCTCCTCGAACAGCTCGTACTCAAGCCGCCGGCGTCGCTCGTCGGCGCCGAGCGCCTTGGCCTCGTATTCCTTGAGCTCGGGGGTCACGTACCGCTCGGCGCCGGTCAAGGTCTGGCGGCGCACGTACTCGGGCGGCACGCGCGCGCTCTGGGAATGCGTCACCTCGATCCCGTAGCCGAACACGCGGTTGAAGCGCACCCGCAGACTCGAGATGCCGGTGCGCGCGCGCTCACGCTCCTCGAGCCCGGCGATCCACGCCCGCGCCTCGCGCGCGTCGCGCACGATGGCCGCGAGCTGGGCGTGCCAGCTCTCGCGGATCAGCCCGCCGTCGTGCAGCGCGAGGGGCGGCTCGTCCTCGAGCGCCGCGGCCAGCACGGCGTAGAGGTCGTCGAGCTCCGCCAGGTCGCCGACGGCCTCGGCGATCGCGGGCGCCGCGATCGAGGCGGCGAGCCGTCGGATGTCCTGCAACGGCGCCAGACATCCGCGGAGGCCGACGAGGTCGCGGGCGTGCGCCTGGCCGAGCGTCGCGCGGCTCGTGAGCCGCTCGACGTCGCCGATGCGACGCAACGAGGTGAAGAGTCGCGTCCGCTCGGCCGGCGCCTCGACCAGAGCGGCCACCGCGTCCTGACGGGCGGCGATCGCCGCGGGATCGAGCAGCGGACGCAGGAGCCACTGGCGGAGCAGACGGGCGCCCATCGGCGTGACCGTCTCGTCGAGCACGCCCAGGAGCGACTCGCGCGCACTGCCGCCGCTCGAGGTCAAGAGCTCGAGCGTCACGACGGCCGTCTCGTCCAGCGCCATCGCGTCGGCGGCCGTCAGACGCTGCAGGCGCGTGAGGTGGCCGAGCGCGTCGCCCTGGGTCGCGCGCAGGTACGCGAGCGCCGCCGCCGCGGCGCCGAGCCCCGTCGTCATATCGCCGACGCCGAAGGCGGCGAGTGACTCCACGCGGAAGTGGGCGCAGAGGTCCGCCGCGGCGCGCCGGGGCGCGAAGGTCTGCGGCTCGAAGAAGGTCAGCGCGGCGCCGGTGGCCTGAAGACGCGCGAGAAAGGCCGGGTTCTCGCGCGCGGAGTCGGGCACCACGATCTCGGCCGGCCGACGCAGGAGCGCCGCCGCCAGAACCTCCATGCCCTTCCCCGCGTCTTCGCCCGCCCAGAACTCGCCGGTCGAGACGTCGACGAGCGCCACACCGGTCGCATCGCGGCCGGCGATCACCACCATGAGGAAGTTGTTCGCGGCGCCTTCGAGGTAGGCGGTGTCCGTCAAGGTGCCCGGCGTGATGATGCGCACGACGTCGCGCCGCAGGAGCTTCTTGTCGCGGCCGGGCGCCTCGAGCTGCTCGCACACCGCGATCTTCTGGCCCGCGTGCACGAGCCGCGCGATGTAGCCGTCGGAGGCGTGGTGGGGGATGCCTGCCATCGGCGCGCCCTGGCGGGCCGTCAGCGTGATCTGGAGCAGCCGGGCCGCGAGCTCGGCGTCCTCGAAGAAGGTCTCGTAAAAATCGCCCAGCCGGAACAGGAGCACGTGGTCCGGATAGCGCCGCTTGAGGTCGCGGTACTGGCGCATCATCGGCGTGAGGTCGTCGCGATCAGCCACCAAGCCGGCCCTTGAGGCGATCGTACGTGGTTTCGAGGTCCTCGGGAAGGACGCGCGTGTTGCCCACGACCGAGATGAAGCTGTTGTCGCCGCTCCACCGCGGCACGACGTGCAGGTGCAGGTGGTCCACGATCCCAGCGCCCGCAATCCGCCCTTGATTGAGCCCGACGTTGAAGCCCTCCGGCCGGTACTCGACCGTCAGGAGCGAGACCGCCAGGGTGACCAGCTCCATCGCGCCCGCCACTTCATCCGGGGTCGCCTCGGGGAGTGACCCCACGTGCCGGTTGATCACCGCCATCAGGTGGCCCGCGGCGTAGGGATAGCGGTTCAGGATCAGGAAGGCGCGGGATCGGCGGGCGAGCAGGAGACTCTCTCTGTCGTCCGATCCGGAGATGGCTTCACAGAACACGCATCCGCCCGAGGTCTTGGCGGCGGTGATGTACGGCATGCGCCAAGGCGCCCAAAGGCGATTCACACCGCCCGGAGGAGCCTCAGCCGTTGACGAGCTCGCGCAGTCGCTTTCCTACCTTGAAGAACGGCACCCGCTTCTGCGGGACGTCGACGCTCGACCCGGTCTTGGGATTGCGGCCCTTTCGCGAATTCCGGTGACGGATCCTGAAGCTCCCGAAGCCCCGAAGCTCGACCTTGTCGCCCTTCGACAATGCGTCGGTGATGTTGTCGAAGATCGTGTTGACGATTGTTTCCGTCTCCTTCTTGGTCAGGCTCGAGATCTTCGAAACTTCGTCGATCAGGTCGGCTTTCGTCATCGTCTACTCCCGTCCCAATTCGGGGGTGACCCGGGCTCGATCTCGGTAGCAAGTTAGCACGACGTATACAATAATGTCCACCATCGTAAGCATTTAGGGACCACTGCCAGGTTACTCCAGGAATATCCCCAGCCGGAACGAGAAACTTCACAGCCACGCTGTGTTGGCCGCGTCGGCGTCCGGAGCTCGAGAGGCCCGTGACGGCTGTTTCGCCCAATTCGACGGCTTCTTGAAGCCGAGTGTCTCGGATATCGCTTGAGCGTTCGTGGGGAATCGCGACTCTCAATCCATCAGGTAGAGCGGCGTCTTCATGAGCGACAGCGGCGAGACGGACGTGAGGCCTCGAAGGTCGAGCTGGTTGCGCAGCAGATCCATGATCGACAGCTTGCGGCGCGGTCCGATAACCTTGGGAGGCCGCGGAAGCCCGGCGAGTGTCGCCGCGCCGTCGAGCGCCTCCTCGAGGCCGCCGAGGGCGTCGACCATGTGCAGATCTTTCGCCTGGGCCCCCGAGACGATACGCCCGTCGGCGAAGCCGACCACTTGAGCCTGGTCGAGCTTTCGGCCGGCGGCGACCGCCGAGATGAACTGCGCGTGGACGTCGTCGAGGAGGGACTGGAGGATCCGCCGCTCCTCGGGAGACATCGGCCGGGCGATGCTGCCGATGTCCTTGTAGCGGCCCGCCTTCACGACCACGTAGTCGACGCCCACCTTCTTCATGAGCCCGTCCAGGTTGGGAAGCTGGAAGATCACGCCGATCGATCCGGTCAGGGTGCCCGGGTTGGCGTAGATCTTGTCCGCGGCCACGGCGACGTAGTATCCGCCGGAGGCCGCGACGGCGCCGAGCGAAGCAACCACGGGCTTGCCGGACTCACGCAGCCGCATGATGGCCGCGTGCAGCTCCTGGGTCGGACCCACCACCCCGCCCGGGCTGTTGATCCTGAGCACCACGGCTTTGACCTGAGGGTTGTCGCGGTGCGCCTTCAGCTCGCGGAGCAGGTCGTCGACGTCGACGATGGTGCCCTCGAGCTCGACGATGGCGACCCGCGCGCCGAAGACGGCTCCGCCGCCGCCCGTCGGGGCCACGACCATCGACAGGGCGGCGACGAAGAGGACGACGACTCCGACGTAGATCGCCAGCGCGGCCAGAACGATGGTGCGCCGGCGGACCGGCCTATTCCTCGTCGTCTTCGTAGTCGTCACGGTGCTTGCCGCGCCGGCCCTGGCCGCGACGCCCACCGCCGCGCTCCTCCATTTCCTTCGGCGGCTCGATGGCGTGGGCCAGCTCCTTCAGGGAGAGGCCGATGCGCCGCTCGTTCGCGTCCACGCGGATGACCAGCAAGGTCAGCTCGTCGCCGACGCTGACGAGCTCGTCGGGACGCCCGATCGGACGGTTCGACATCTGCGAGATGTGCAAGAGCCCGTCCACTCCGGGCTCCAGCTCGACGAACGCGCCGAAGTCGGTGAGGCGGACGATCTTGCCCGTCACGCGCGAGCCCATGGGATAGCGCTGCGACACAGTCGTCCACGGGTCGGGCTGGATCTGCTTGAGCCCGAGCGAGATCCGCTTGTTGTCCCGGTCGAGGTTCAGGATCTGCGTCTCGATCTCCTGGCCCTTCTTCAAGATCTCTGACGGATGCCCCACGTTGCGGGTCCACGACATGTCGGAAATGTGCAGGAGGCCGTCGACCCCGGGCTCGAGCTCGATGAAGGCGCCGAAGTCGGTAAGGTTCCGGACGCGCCCCATCATCCGGGCGCCGGGCTTGTAGCGCTGCTCGATCGTCGCCCACGGGTCGGGCTCGACCTGCTTCATGCCGAGTGAGATGCGCTTGGCGGCGCGATTGACGTCGAGCACGATCACGTCGACCTCGTCGGCGACGTTGACGAGCTTCGAGGGATGGCGCACCCGGCGGGTCCACGACATCTCCGAGACGTGCACGAGCCCCTCGACACCTGGCTCGAGCTCGATGAAGGCGCCGTAGTTGGTCAGGCTGACGACCTTGCCCTTGGTCTTGGTGCCGGCCGCGTACGTCTTCTCGACTCGCTCCCACGGATCCGAAGACTTCTGCTTGTAGCCGAGCGACACCCGTCCGGTCTCGCGGTCGAAGTGGAGCACCACGACCTCGACCTGGTCGCCGACCTGGAAGATCTCGGAGGGATGGCCCACACGGCCCCAGCTCATGTCGGTCACGTGCAGGAGACCGTCGATCCCGCCGAGGTCGATGAAGGCGCCGTAGTCGGTGATGTTCTTGACGGTGCCCGTCAGCACCATGCCCTCGGAGAGGACCTGGAGTGTGTGCTTCTTCTTCTCCTCGCGCTCCTCCTCGAGGACCGAGCGGCGCGAGAGCACCACGTTGCCGCGACGCCGGTTGAGCTTGATCACCTTGGAGCGGATCGTCTGACCCACCATGGAGGCGAGGTTCTTCACCGGCCGGAGATCCACCTGCGAGCCCGGAAGGAACGCCTTCACGCCGACGTCGACGGCCAGGCCGCCCTTGACGACCTCGACCACGCGGCCCTCGACCGGCGCGCCCTTCTCGTAGGCCTGGGTGATCGCGTCCCAGACCTTGATCTTGTCGGCCTTGTCCTTCGAGAGGACGATGAGCCCTTCTGAGTCTTCCTTGGCTTCGAGGTAGACCTCGATCTCCTCGCCCACCTTCGGCAGGCTGCCGTGCCGGTGGAACTCCTCGATGGGGATCGCCCCCTCGCTCTTGTAGCCGACGTCGACGAGGACCTCGCTCGAGCCGATGTGGACCACGCGGCCGCGGACCACCTCGCCTTCCTCGAATTCGGTGACGCCGCTCTGATACCAATCCTCCATGCGTTCCTCGGCTGGGTCACCGCCCTCCCCACGCGGCCCGCCGAGATGCTGCCGTGGTTCGTCCTTCTTCATACCGCCCGTTCCTCCAGTCATTTTATTTGCCGGAACGACCTACCACCCGAACCGACTCCGGCCGGCCCTGGCCGGTGCCGGCAATCATACCGTCCCGGAGGCGCGAAATGGCGTCCATCATCTCGCGGCTCGCGATCTCGTACTGGGCCTTCCGATCGGCGCCCCGCTCGGCCTCGAACCGGAGGGGTTTTCCGAACGTCACCGTCACCTTCGCGGAGCGCGGGAATCGACGCCCTTTCGGCCATGCGCGCCCAGAGCCGCGCACGTAGACCGGCACCACCGCGGCCCCGCTCGAGACGGCCAGCAGGCCGGCGCCCGGCTTGGCCGGCCGGATGTCGCCCTCCTCGCCGCGCGTGCCCTCCGGGAACACGAGGAGCGCGCCGCCCTCCTCGAGCACCCGCCGCGCCGTCCGCAAGGCGCTCGGGTCGGCCCCTTCGCGGCGAACCGGGCGCGCGTTGAGCGCGCGGATCAGCCTGCTGAAGAGCGGGATCTCGAAGAGCTCCGCCTTGGCCAAATACGTGAGCTGGCGGTCCGACGCCCCGCCGATCAGCGGCGGGTCGAGCAGGCTCGAATGGTTCGCCACCATCAGCACCGGCCCGCGCTCGGGGACGTTCTCGCTCCCGAGCGCCTCGAGCCGGAACATCAGGCGCATCACCGCTACCGCCAGGATCCTCATCGCGGCGTAGAACCGGCTCCAGCGAGCTGCCGGGGCCGGGGCAGACTTATGATGCTCGATCGCGGCCAAGAGACGCTCGACGACCTGATCCACGGTGAGCCCGGAGGTGTCGAGCTCGATCGCCCCTTCGGGGCGGCGCAGCGGCGCCAGCTCGCGCGTCTCGTCCTGCCGGTCGCGCGTGGCGAGCTCGCTCGTGATCGCGTCCAGGGCGACCGGCGTACCCGCCGCGGCCAGCTCCGCCTGGCGCCGCTGCGCGCGAGCCTCGAGCGAGGCCGTCAGGAAGAACTTCACCTCCGCGTCCGGGCACACGACCGTGCCGGTGTCGCGGCCCTCGAGGACGACGCCCCCCTCGGCCGCCGGCCGGCGCTGCAGCGGCGTGACCTTGGCGCGTACCGACGGCAAGGTCGTCACGTCCGACGTCACCTGCGCGACCTCCCGGCTCCGGATCGGCTCGGTCACGTCCTCGCCGTCGAGGTAGACGCGGCCGGCCGCGACCGTGATCGACAGCGGCGCCAGGTGCGCGCGGAGCTCGGCGCCCTCGCGCACGGGCACGCCGGACCGCATCACGCTCAGCGCCAGGGCGCGGTACATCGCGCCGGTCGGGATCAGCGTGTAGCTGAGCCGCTCGGCCAGCATGCGAGCCGCCGTGCTCTTGCCCGCCCCGGCCGGGCCGTCGATCGTGATCACGGGATGCTTGCGCGCCATCAGGAGAGCCGCTCCCGCGCCGCCTTGATCCGGGCCAGCTCCGCGCGCAGGGCCTCGACCCCGCCGGCGTCGATGACCCGCCGCAGATCGTCGAGCGCCCGGCGAAATGCTTCGACGCTCGCGGTCAGCGCGTCGCGGTTGGCCAGGAAGATCTCCGTCCACATGTCCGGATCGCCCGCGGCGATGCGCGTCGTGTCCCGGAACCCGCGCGCCGCCAGCTCGAGCGCCGCGGGCTCGAGCCGGAGGGCGCCGTCGACCAGTGCGCACGCGATCAGGTGCGGCAGATGGCTGATCGCCGCGACGGTCCGGTCGTGCGTCTCGGGATCGAGCGTGGTCACGCGCGCGCCCAGGGCCTCCCAGAACTCCGTCGTCGTCTTGAGGGCGGAGAGCTCGGTCCCCTCGGTCGGAGTCACGATCACCGTCGCGCCCCGGAACAGATCGGGGCGGGCCACGCGGTAGCCCGCTTGCTCCGATCCGGCGAGCGGGTGGCTGCCGACGAACGCGAGCGGGCGGCTTGCGGCCAGACACTCGGCGGCCCGCACGATGTTGCGCTTGGTCGAGCCGACGTCGGTGATGAGCGCGCCGTCGGGCGCCGCGCGCCACACGCGCTCGAGCAGCCCTTCGATCGCCAGCACGGGTGCGGCCAGCAGGACGAAGTCGGCCTCGCGCACGCCCGCCGCGAGGTCGGTGACCGCCGCGTCCAGCGTACCGTCGTCGACGGCCGGACGCAGCCGCTCGGCGTCGCGTCCGACGCCGATAATACGGCGGGCGAGTCCGCCCGCCCGCGCCGCCTTCGCCACGGAGCCCCCGAGCAAGCCGACGCCGACGATTGCGAGCTGCTGGATCACGCGGGCGTCTTCCCCAGGACGGCGCGGAGCGCCTTGACGAGCTTGCGGTTCTCTTCCGGCGTCCCCACGGTGATCCGCAGCGCGGTCTCGAGCCCGAAGGGCGTCATCGGCCGCACGATCACGCCCTTGTGGAGGAGCTTCTGGTAGATGTCGGCGGCGCTGCGCCCGACATCGACCAGGATGAAGTTGGCGCGCGAGGGCACGTACTGGAGCCCGATGCTCTTGAACTCGTCGTAGAGGAAGTGGCGCCCGGCCTCGATCATCCGCACGCACTCGAGCACGTGCGCCTCGTCGTCGAGGGCCGCGAGCGCCGCGACCTGCGCGAGCGAGTTCACGTTGAACGGTTGCCGGATCCGGTTCATGAGCGCGATCGCGTCGGCGTCCGCGACCCCGTAGCCGACGCGGAGCCCGGCGAGGCTGGTGGCCTTCGAGAACGTGCGGAGGACCACGACCTTCCGTCCCTGCTTGACCGCCGCGATCATGTCCGGGAAGTCCGGGCCCATCGCGAACTCGATGTACGCCTCGTCGAACACGACGATCGTGCGCTCCGGCACGCGCGCCATGAAGTGCTCGACTTCGTCCTTGGTGACGATGGTGGCCGTCGGGTTGTTCGGGTTGGCCACGAAGACGATCTTCGTCAGCGGCGTGATCGCCCGGGCCATCGCCTCGAGGTCCAGGCGGAAGTCCTTCAGCATCACCATCACCCGCACGCCGCCGGCGGCCTGGACGATCATCGGATAGACGACGAACGAGGGATGCGGCACCACCGCTTCGTCGCCGGGGCGCAGGAAGGCGCGCACCAGGAGCTCGATGAGCTCGTTGGAGCCGTTGCCGAGCACCACCTGGTCCGGCATGACGCCGTGCTTCTTGGCGAGCGCCTGCCGGAGGTAGTAGCCGCTGCCGTCCGGATAGCGATCGAGCGACGAGAGGGCCGCAATGATCGCCTGCTGCACCCGGTCGGACGGGGGCAGCGGGTTCTCGTTCGACGCGAGCTTGATCGGATTGTGGATCATGAGCTCGCGCTCGAGCTCCTCGATCGGCTTGCCGGGCTCGTAGGGAGCGATGCCGAGGATGTGCTCGTTCGCTAGCGACTCCCACTGGGTTGGCATGCGCTCTCCTTTAGAGGGCCGGGTACGATCCGAGTACTTTCAGGAACAGGGTCCGCTCGCCGATCTCACGAAGCACCGACGAGACCGTCGGTGTGTCGCGATGGCCCTCGAGGTCCACGAAGATCACGTACTCCCAGGGCCGCTGTTTGGCCGGCCGCGATTCGATCTTCGTGAGGTTGATCCCCAGGTGCGCCAGCGGCTCGAGGATCCGGTAGAGCGTGCCGGGTTCGTTGCGCATGGCGAAGAGGATCGAGGTCTTGTCGTGGCCCGTCGGGCCGCTCGGGTGCCGGCCGACGACCAGGAAGCGCGTCGAGTTGTGCGGATTGTCCTCGATGCCGGCCCTCAGGATCGGCACCTGGTAGAGTTCGCCCGCCAGGTCCGACGCGATCGCGGCGACGGTCACGTCGGAGGCCGCGGTCTCGGCGGCGGCCGCGGTGGAGAGCGACTGCTCGGTCGGGACGTCCGGCAGGTGCTGAGCCAGCCAGCGTCGGCATTGCGCGAGCCCCTGCGGGTGGGACAGGACGCGCTTGATCCCGTCGAGCCCCGTGGCCCGCGAGAGCAAGTTCTGCGTGATCTCGAGCCGCACCTCGCCGCAGATGAGCGCGTCCGAGTCGATCAGCCGATCGAGCGTCACGTTGACCGCGCCCTCGGTGTTGTTCTCGACCGGCACCACGCCGTAGTGGGCGCGCCCACGCTCGACGTCGTCGAACACGTCTACGATCGTCTTGGCCGGGTGATATTTCGCGGACGCGCCGAAGTGCCGCAGGGCGGCCTGATGGGTGAAGGTGGCCTGCGGTCCGAAGTAGGAGACGGTCAGCGCGGATTCGAGGGCGCGGCTGGCCGAGAGGATCTCGCGCCAGATGGCGACGACCGCCTCGCGCCCCAGCGGACCCTCGCTCGATTCGGTGAGGCGCCGGATGATCTCGGCCTCACGGTCCGGGGCATAGACCGGCGCGTCCTGCCTTCGTTTGAGGTCTCCGATCTGAAGGACGGCCTCGGCGCGTTGGTTGAGGAGCTGGAGGATTCGGTTGTCGAGGTCGTTGATCCTGGAACGCCAATCGTCCAGGTTCATAGGGACTCCCACTGCTGCCTGACTCGGGATATCGCGAATTATAGGCCGCACCTCCGGTAAGAGCAAGTTACGTTCGGCGTTGACCCGGCTGGGCCGCGACCGCGGCGCGCAGCGCGCCGACCTCGCGGGCCGTCAGGGGCCGCGACTGGCCCGGGCGGAGCGCGCCGAGGGCGACCGGCCCGAACGAAATCCGCCGGAGCGCCCTCACGCGGTGGCCGAGCGCCTCGCAGAAGCGCTTGACCTCGTGCTTGCGCCCCTCGACGAACGTGAGCCGCACGCGGCTTTCGCGCGGGCCGGCGCGCTCGAGCTCCACGTTCAGCGGCTTGGCCGGGCCGTCGTCCAGGGTGACGCCGCGCCGCCACCGGTCGAGATCGCTCTGCGCGACCTTGCCCTCGACCTGCGCCTCGTAGACGCGCGGCAGCGCGTAGCGGGGATGGAGGAGCCGGTGCGTGAGCGGGCCGTCGTTGGTGAGGAGCAGCGCGCCCTCGACGTCCCAGTCGAGTCGTCCGACCGGGTACAGGCGCACGGCGCGCTCCACGAGATCGGCGACCACGGGGCGGCCCTGCGGATCGCTGAGCGTGGTGACGTAGCCGCGGGGCTTGTTGAGGAGCATGTACCGCTTCGCCTCGGCCGGCGGCAGCGCGCGCCCGTCCACCGTGATGGCGTCCAGCTCCGGGTCGGCCACGGTGGCGGGACTACGCGTGACGACACCGTTGACGGCGACGTGGCCGTCAACGATCAGGCGATCACCTCCCCGTCGGGAGCTCAGCCCCGCCTGGGCCAGGATCTTGTTGAGTCTCAGCTTCGCCATGCTCGGCGACGGCCGCCAGCTCCGGGACGACCAGCTCGCCTTCGACCTTCGGCAGGTCGCCCACGTCCCGCAGGCCGAACGCGACCAGGAACTCGCGCGTGGTCTCGAAGAGATACGGCCGTCCCGGGGCTTCCTTCCGGCCGGCGATCCGCACGAGGCGCCGCTCGAGCAGGTTGTCGAGCACGCCCTCGGAGTTCACCCCGCGCACGGCGTCGATCTCGGGTCGCGACACGGGCTGCTTGTACGCGACGATCGCCAGAGCTTCGAGCGCGGGCCGCGAGAGACGGGTGCGTGTCCGGGCGCGGGCGAGCCGCACGAGCCAGGGCGCGACCTCCGGACGGGTGACCATACGGTAGCCGCCGCCCACCTCGACGATCTGCAGCCCCTGGCTCGAGACCTCGTAGCGCGCGCGGAGCTCGTCGATCAGCCGGCGCGCCTCGCCGACGTCGCCGAGATCGAGCACCTCGCTGATGCGCTCGGCTTCCAGCGGCGTATCGGACGCGAACAGCAGCGCTTCGACGACGTCAGTTGGAGTCGGCACGGGTTGGCTCTCCATTCGGTACCGCGGGCTCTCCAGCGGGCACCGTGGTCTGGCGTTCGATGACGATCTCCCCGAAGAGCTCGGTCTGCTGCGTCTTGATGCGACCCAGGCGGACCAGCTCGAGCACCGCCAGGAGCGACACCACGATCTCGGAGCGCCGGCGATCGCCCGCGGTCAAGGACGAGAAGAGCAGAGACCATGTGTCGCGGAGCACCGAGAGGATCATCGTCATCCGCTCGACCATCGACGGCGAGTTCGGCTCGACTTGCCGCGGCCGTTGCCGCGCTTGCTCCTCGATCAGGCGCCGCAAGGTCCGCTCGATCAGGTGCACGCTGAGATCCTCGAGCGGCACTTCCTCGGGCGGCGGAAGCGTGCTGCTCGGGCGGCCCCAGATCAATCCCTGCGCGGCCTCGCGGGTCGCGAGCCACTCGCCGAGCGCCTTCACGCGCGCGTACTCGCGAAGCCGCGCCTCGAGCTCGAGTCGGAGGGCCAGGCCGTCCTCGTCGAGCTGCTCCTCCTGCGTCTCGTCGGGCGGCACCAGGAGCTTGGACTTGAGATAGATCAGGGTGGCGGCCATCACGAGGTAGGCGCCCGCGGCCTCGAGGTCGCGGAACTCCATCGCCTCGAGGTGAGTCAGGTACTGGTCGGTGATCGCGCGCACCGGCAGCGCGCTCAGGTCGATCTCGCTCGTGCGGCAGAGGTGCAGGAGCAGGTCGAAGGGCCCCTCGAAGGTTCCGACCCGAAGGGTGAGACCGCGCCCCGCGTCGGCGACGTTGGCGTCTTCGGTCATGGAGTCAGGCGGACCGCCGCCCTGACCTCCTGCATCGTCGCCTGAGCGACCTTGCGCGCGCGCCGCGAGCCCTCGTGCAGGATGTCCACGATCGTCGACGGCTTCTCGGCGAACTGCTGCCTCCGCTCGCGGATCGCGGTCAGCGGCGGCAGCATGTGCTTGAGCAGGACGTCCTTGCAGTCGAGGCAGCCGATCCCCGCCGTGCGGCACCCGGTCGCGACGAACTCGCGGTCCGCGCTCGGCGTGAAGATCTTGTGCAGGTCGAACACCGGACAGATGTCGGGATTACCCGGGTCCGAGCGCCGCTTGCGCGCCGGGTCCGTCACCATCGGGCGCACCTTCCGGGTGATGGCCTCGGCCGTGTCGGCGAGCTCGATCGTGTTACCGTACGACTTCGACATCTTGCGCCCGTCGGTCCCCGGCACCTTCGGGATCTCCGTCAGCTTCACCTCGGGCTCCGGGAATATCTGGCCGAACGCGTTGTTGAACCGGCGCGCCACCTCGCGCGTGAGCTCGACGTGGGGCGCCTGATCGATGCCGACCGGCACCCACTTGGGCTTGTACATCAGGATATCGGCCGACTGCAGCAGCGGGTAGCCCAGGAGCCCGTACGAGGGCGACTCGAGGTGCTGCTGCTCGATGCGCTCGCGATAGGTCGGCACGCGCTCGAGCCAGGCGACCGGCGTCGTCATCGAGAACAGCAGGTGCAGCTCCGCGTGCTCGGGCACGAGCGACTGGATGAAGAGCGTCGAGCGCTCGGGATCGAGCCCGGCGCCGAGCCAGTCCGCCAGCATCTCGACGGTGTTCGCGGGGACGTCCGTGGTGTCCAGGTCGTCGGTCAGCGCATGCCAGTCGGCGACGAAGTAAAAGCAGTCCAGCGTGACCTGGAGCTCGACCCAGTTGGCCAGGGCGCCGAGATAGTTGCCCAGGTGCACCCGGCCGCTCGGCCGCATTCCCGACAGCACGCGCTCTTTCGCCCTCACCGTCTCGATTCTCCCTGGCACTCCCACGCCTTCACGGAGCGGATGAACACATAGTACGCGTAGAGACACGCCAGTAGAAGGCCCCGCACGCCGTCGAGGCACCCGAGCTTGAGGATATACATGGACAGGAAGCGGCCCGCCGGGCGCAGGACGAAGTCGCTCGCCCGCACTCGCCGGCCGCTCTTGACCCACTCGTCGGCCGCCAGGGTCGCGTAGCGATCGGCGCGCGCGAGGAAGTCGGCCACGTCGCGATAGCTCCGATGCACGAGCGCCCCCCGACAGCGGCCGACCGTGCCCGTCACCTCGACCGACTCGTGAACGGCGCGGTCGACGAACCGCCCGCGGCCGCGCCGGAAGAGTCGGAGCTGCCAGTCGGGCCAGAGCCCGCCGTGCCGGACCCACCGGCCGCCGAAGAGGTTGCGCCGCGGCACGCGATAGCCGTCGTCCGGCCCATCGGCGGCCAGCACGCAGAGGATCTCTTCACGCAGCTCGGGCGACACCTGCTCGTCGGCGTCGAGCGAGAGGATCCAGTCGCCGCCCGCCTCGGCGAGGCCGAAGTTCTTCTGCGCGGCGAAGCCGGGCCAGGGCCGCACGATCACGCGGTCCGTGAACTCCCGCGCGATCTGCACGGTCTTGTCGTGCGACAGGGCGTCGACGACGACCACCTCGTCGGCCCAGGCCACGCTCTCTAGGCACGCGCGAAGCCGCTCCTCCTCGTTCGAGGTGACCACGACCACCGAGAGTCTCCGGCGGCTCACGGGGCGCTCCCCTGGCTCGCCTGGTCGGGGGCCGCGCCGTCGAGAAGCTCGCTGACCGCCCGGAGCACGGCATCGACGCCGAGCGACGCCATCGTGCGGTCCGGGCTCTGGAGCGCGCGGTGCCCGCGCCCGTAGGGCCCGTTGCGCTCGGCTGCGGTCGGGCCGTAGAGCCCCACGCACCGCGTGCCGAGCGCGGCGGCGAGGTGCAGCGGGCCCGTGTCGGCGGCGACGATCACGCTCGCGCGCCGGAGGACCGCCAGCAGCTCGTCGAGGTTCGTCGGCGGCGCGAGGATCGCGCGGCCCGGCGGCTCGTGATCGACGATCGCGCGCGCGTCGGCGAGCTCGTTGGGTCCCCAGATGACGAGGACCGCGGCCCCCGCCTCGTCGGCGAGCCGCCGCGTCAGGGCGCGGAAGCTCTCGATCGGCCACCGCTTGTCGGGCCGGCCCGCGCCGGGGTTGAGCACGACCAGGCGGTCGCGCGGCTTGAGGCCGGCGCCCATCAGAAACTCGTCGAGGCGCCTCTCCTCCGCCGTGCCGGTCGGCAGCGCGAACTCGACCGCGCGGGCGCGCACGCCGAGCGGCTCGACGAGCGAGAGGTAACGGTCGACGACGTGGCGCGCCGCCGGCGGCGGGGCCACGCGCCGGTTGGTGAACAGGACGTTCAGGCGCTCTCGACAGTGCGCCGCGGTGAAGCCGATCCGGAGCGGCGCGCCGGTCGCGGCCGTGATCACGCCGCTCTTGACCAATCCCTGCAGGTCGATCGCCACGTCCAAGCGCGCCGCGCGCAGATGGCGGCCGAGCGCCACCAGCGCGCCGGTCGTCTCCGCGACGGCCAGCGGCGCGCGGGCGCGTCGCCAGCCGCGGGTGTCGACCGGCACGATCTCGCTCAGCGCGGGATTGCCGCGCAGCACCGCGGCCTCCCGGCGCTCGACGATCCACGCCAGGCGTGCCTGCGGAAACGCCGCGTGCAGCGCCGCGGCGACCGGCAGCGCGTGCACGACGTCGCCGATCGAGGAGAGCTTGACGAGCGCGATGTTCATCGAAACCGCTCGACGATCCGCCCGATCAGGTCGCGGGTCGAGTGGTCCTTGGGGTCGCCCACGAATGCGACGCGCCCGCCGATCGATCGCACGGTCGCTTCTTCCGGCACCGTGCCGGGCCGGTAGTCCATGCCCTTCGCGTGCACGTCGGGCCGCAGGGACGCGATCAGCCGGTCGGCGGTGTCCTCCTCGAAGACGACGACGTGGTCGACCTCCCGGAGCGACAACAAAATCTCGGCGCGCTCGGCTGCCGGCATCAGCGGCCGCCCCTCGCCCTTGAGCCGCGCCACCGCCGCGTCCGAGTTGATCCCCACGAAGAGGACGTCGCCGAGCCCGCGGGCGGCGCGCAGGTAGCGGACGTGGCCCACGTGGAGGAGATCGAAGCAGCCGTTCGCCAGCACGATGCGCTTTCGCTCGGCCCGGAGCCGATCGGCCAGCGCGACGGCCTCGTCAAGAGTCATGCGGCGAGATCGCCTGCCTGAGCTCCGACGGCGCGACGGTCGCGGTGCCGCGCTTCATGACGACGACGCCGCCCGCGACGTTGGCCAGGGTCGCCGCCTGCAGCGGGGTCGCCCCGCTCGCCAGGGCCAGGGTGAACGTGCTGATCACCGTGTCGCCCGCGCCGGTGACGTCGGCGATCTCGTCGGTGCCGTGGATCGGGATGAACGTCGTCGCCCCGTCGCGCTCGAGCAGGGCCATGCCCCGGCTGCCGCGCGTGACGAGGAGCAAGCGCGCGTCGAGTCGCTCGAGCACCTGGCGGCCGGCCTTCTCGACCGTCCGCTCGTCGTCGGCGGGCACGCCGGCGAGCTGCTCGAGCTCGGCCTCGTTGGGCGTGGCGGCCGTGACGCCGGTGAACCGTGGCATCTGGTAGCGGCTGTCCACGCTGACGACCGCGCCGACCCGCCGCGCGATCGTCTTCACCTGCTCGAAGATCCGCGGCGTGACGGTGCCGTACCCGTAGTCGGAGATCACGATTGCGTGGGCGCGCGCGCCGAGCGCGCTGAGCCGCTCTAGCAGCGCGTCCTCGGTCGTGGGCTGCGGCTCGCCCGCCGGCTCGCGGTCCAGGCGCACCACTTGCTGGCGCGTCGCCTGGTAGCCGCCCGCCATGATCCGCGTCTTGACCGGGGTGGCGCGATCGGTCTCGGTCACGATCCCGTCGGTGGCGATTCCGGCGGCGCGGAAGAGCGCCACGAGCTCGTCGCCCGCGCCGTCTGGTCCGATCGCGCCGATCGGCGTGACCCGCGCGCCGAGCGCGTGGGCGTTGTGCGCAGCGTTCGCAGCGCCGCCGAGGAACACCTGCCGCTCGGCGAAGCGCAGGATGAGCACGGGAGCTTCTCGCGAGATTCGGGCCGGCTTGCCGAAGAGATACTCGTCGAGGATCAGGTCGCCGACGACCACGACGTCGCGCCGGGGGAAGGCATCGATGGCGGCACGCATGGCCTTCTCGGCCGTGTTCATCGCGAGAGCCCCTCGATCACCCAGTCGGCCGCGGCGAGCAGATCGTCGGCCACGTGGTCCGGCTGCACCGGCAACGCGCTTCGCCGGTACTCCCACTCGCCGAGACCGTAGCCGGTCAGCACGAGGACCGTGCGCGCGCGCACCGCGCGAGCGGCGACGAGATCGGAGCCCTTGTCGCCGACGAGCGTCGAGCGTCCGAGGTCGAGTCCCAGATCGGCGCTCGCGCGAAGCAAGAGGCCGGGCTTGGGCTTGCGGCAATCACACACCATGCGATACGGCGGCTCGCCCTCGGTCGGATGATGCGGGCACACGTAGACGCCGTCCAGGTGCGCGCCCGCGTCCTTGAGCTGAGCCACCATCGCGTCGTTCACGGCGGCGAGGACGTCGGGCGAGAAGTAGCCGCGCGCGATCCCCGCCTGATTCGTGACGACGACGACAGCGATGCCGGCGGTGTTGAGACGGCGCACCGCCGCCGCCGACCGCGGGAGGAGCCGGAGTCGGCCTGGATGGTTGACGTACCCCACTTCCTCGGTGAGCGTCCCGTCACGATCCATGAAGACCGCGGGCCTGGGAGCCACGTTCGAAAGTCTAAGCTAGTTGGGCCGGATTTCTCAAGGAAAATCGCATCTTGCGTGCGTAACACCGCTATAGATCTGGGCGAACCCGTCGACCTGGGCCGCGTACGTGTAGGGCTCGGCCGACCGCCGCGCCGCCTCTGTGACGTCGGCCGACGGCCGCTCGCGAAATCGGTCGAGTGCCCCGGCCAGCGCACGCGCGTCGGTCGGCTTCACGATCGACCCGTTGATCCCGTCGGCGATCACCTCGGCGCCGCCGGCGCGGGCGCTCGCCACGACGGGCAGTCCCGCCGCGAGCGCCTCCAGGTGGACGTTGCCGAACGGCTCGTACCGGCTCGGCAGCACAACGATGTCGGCAGCCGCGTACCAGCGCTCGGGATCGTCGCGCGCGCCGAGCCATACGACGCGCTCGCCGACGGCGAGCCGCGAGGCGAGAGCGCGGTACTCACTCGGGTCGCCCTTGCCGAGCACGACCAGCCGGCTCTGCCGATCCGCGAACGCCGCGAACCCCTCGATGGCAGTCGCGAGCCCCTTGCGCGCAAAGCCGCTGCCCACGAATAGCGCGGTGAACGCGCCCGACGGAATGCCGGCCTCGCTCCGCGCGGGCCCGCGCGCTCGCGCGCGATTGCGCGGATGAAAACGCTCGAGGTCGACGCCGTTGTAGACCACGGACAGCCGGCTCGGCGCCACGCCGTAGAGCGCCGCGATCTCGCGCCGCCCGACCTCGGCGATCGCGACGACGCGCGGCGTGCGCGCGAAGACCCGGCGCTCGAGCGCCAGCACGATCCGGTGATAGAGGCCGCGGGCCCGCGGCCTGGCGTCGCTCGCGAGGTAGGCCCGATGGCACCCCTCGCCTGCGCGGTACACGTGCTGACAGAGTGTGCGCTCGTGGCTCTGCACCACGTCCCAGCTGGTGCCCGCGACCGCCCGCCGCGCGCTGGCGGCGAGCGCCAGCACGCGCGCCGCCGGCGGCAGCGGCGGCAAGGTCAACGGGTGGAGGGTCACGCCGCGCATCGGCGCCTGGCCGCGCGGGCTCAAGTGGTGGACGTCGTACCCGTGCTCGACGAGCGCCCCGACCAGGCCCGCCGTCGCGCGCTCGACGCCCCCGTGGAAGACGAACGGGCGCGCGATGATCAGGAGCTTCATTGTAGCGGGGTCCGTGAGGCCGGCTTGGACCGAGGGTGGGCTGAGATTGACGCCAGCCGGCTCCGTTGTCGCGGGGTCCGTGAGGCCGGCTTGGACCGAGGGTGGGCTGAGATTGACGCCAGCCGGCTCCGCACGGTGATGTTCATTGCGGCGCGGTCCGCGAGCCCCGGTTGGCGTTCATTGGTTTGTCCGATGCCACCGTGGGCTGAGCTAGGCGCGACCCGGCTCCGTACGGTGATGTCATCGCGTCGTCGCCGACGAGCCCCGGCTGGAGTTCGTTGCGTCGGCCCGGGTCAGCTTGTCGAGCAGCGGGAACAGGGTGGCGCGGGCGACGCGGAAGCTGTAGCGGGCTTCGCAGCGCTCGCGCGCGCGGCGGCCGAGCGCCGCGGCTTCGTCCGGGTGGTCGAGCAGGCGCCTGATGGCGGCGGCGAGCGCGAACACGTCGCCGGGCGCGACCACGACGCCGCAGCCCTCCAGGATCTCGGGAATCATCGAGACCGACGTCGAGACGATGGGGCGCCCGAGCGCCATCGCGTCGAAGAGCTTTGCTGGCACCTGCCCGACCGTGTCGCTGGTCGCGCGCTGGGGCACGGCGACGAGATCGGCGGCGACGAGATAGTGCGGCACGTCGTCGAACGGGATCTCGCCGATCATCCGCACGTGCGAGCGCGCCGCCCACCGCGGCGCACCGCTCCTGGCCGAGTCGACGCCGACGAGCGTAAGGACGACGCCGGGCCCGAGCGCGCCGACCGCTTCGACCAGGTCGTCGACTCCCTTGTGGCCGCGCGGCGTACCGAGAAACATGACGACCTTGCTGTCGCCCGCTCCCAGCCGCGCGCGCGCAGCGGCGCGATCGTACCGGGCGGGATCCCAGGCGTCGGTGTCGCGCACGTGCGGCAGGAGCGTTCCGCCGAAGCGGCGCTCCAGGAAGCGCGAGGCCACCGTGACCGCGTCCGCGCGGGGGACGAGCTTCTCGGCCAGCCAGGTCCACGGAAGCCCGTTCGGGTTGGCGAAGTTGAGCGCGCGCCCGATGCCTCCCCACACGCCGGATCGGGCGAAGAAGCCGACCTCCCAGTCATCGATGTCGAGCACCAGAGGCCGCCGGCGCCGAGCTCGGGCGAGGAGCCCGAGGCCGAAGCTCGTCGGGCGCGGCTTGGATGCGACGAGCACGTCGCCGTCGACGAGCTCGAGCAGCGCCGGAATGCGGCGCGCGAACCCGGGATAGCGGCCGGCTCTCACGCTGCGCTGCGCGATCGCCCCGCCGCGCGCGGGCATCCAGACCTCGGTGCCGAAGCGGGGCCCGATCACCTCGACCTCGTAGCGCGTGGACAAGAGACGGGCGAGCAGGTCCGCGCGGCCTGTCGCGTTGTCCGACAGGTCGGCAGCGAGGACCGAGACCTTCACGCGGCCCCGGCGGTCACGAGGCTCGCGTAGCGCGCTTCGAGCGCAGCCGCGACGCGGGCTCCGGAGTACCGCGCGTCGACGAGCCGGCGTCCGCCCTCGCCCAGCCGGGACGCCGCCGCCGGATCGCCCACGAGCCGCTCCAGCGCCTGGGCGAGGGCCTGGGCGTCGCCGGCCGGTACCAGCGCCGCGTGCTCGCCGTCGGTGAGCACCTCGGGCACGACGCCGACCCGCGCCGCGATCAGCGGCCGTCCGGCCGCGAGGTACTCGAAGATCACCCGCGACATCCCGTCGGACTCGAGCGGCGTGTAGAGGACGACGTCGAGCGCGGCGAGCGCCGCCGGCAGGTCGTCCACGAATCCGGCGAGCGTGAAGTGGGCACCGAGGCCGGCGCGCTCGATCGCGTCGCGCACGGCGCGCTCCATGGGCCCGCGCCCGATGAAGACGAAGTGCGGCCGCGCGCCGCGGGCGGCCAGCCGCGCGGCGGCTTCGACGACGATCTCGTGGCCCTTCATGACGCGCAGGCCCGCGATCATCCCGATCAGCGGACGATCCGGGTGGCCGCCCAGGTGCCGGTGCGTCTCGGGATCGCGCGGCCGTGGGCGGTAGCGCTCGGTGTCGGCGCCGCCCGGCAGCGCGGCGACGCGCTCCGGATCGACGAGGCCCGCGGCGACGTACTGGCGACGGATAGCGTCGGTCACCGTCACGACGAACGCCGTGCCGCGCCGGTAGAGCCAGCGGTTCGCGGCGTGTGGCCTCACCGCCTGCGCGATGTGGCGCGTCCGCACGATGGGCCGCGGCGTGGCGATCAGACGGTTCGCGACGGCGGCCAGCCAGTGCTCCTTGCCGCGATGGACGTGCACCACGTCGACGCCGACCATCAGCGCCCGCAGCCGGCGAAGATCGCGCCCGTCGGCGACGGGGCGCGCTCCCCCGGCCAGCGACAAGGTGGTCAACCGCTCGACACCCTCGCGCCGGGCGCGATCGATCACCGGCACCTCGGTCCCCGCGCGGCAGCCGAGGGTCACCACGTGGCCGCGGCGCGCGAGCTCGCGCGTCATCCGGGCCGCCCAGTAGGCGTCGGACGACCATCCGCGACAGGACATCAGCTGGAGGATCTTCACCAGATGCCCTGATAGACGCGCTCGACCGTCTCCACCGAGCGCTCCGCGCTGAACCGCTCCTCGGCGCTGGCCCGGCCCGCGCTGCCCATCGCGCGGCCGCGCCCCGGATCGCCCAGGATGGTCTCCAGCGCGCGCGCGATGCTCTCCGGCCGATCGTCGTCGATCAGAAGTCCGGTCTCGCCGTGGACCACCGTCTCCGGCAGCGCGCCGACATGCCGGGCGATGACGGGCCGCGCGGCCGCCATCGCCTCGAGCGCCGCGCGGCACGATTCGTCCGAGCCCGCGGCCATCAGCGCGAAGCAGTCGGCGGCGGCGAGGACCGCGGGGAGGTCGGCGTCGCGATAGCCCGTGAAGATCACGTGCCCGCCGAGCCCGAGCTCGCCCACGAGCTGCTCGAGCCGCGTCCGCGTCTCCCCTTTTCCGATGAGCAGCAGGCGCGCGCGCGGCATCGTGCTGACCAGCAGCCGGAAGCCGGAGAGCAGGAGCTCGTGGCCGCGATTGGTCGCCAGCCGCGCGACCGACGCGACGACCGGCGCATCGCCGAGCTTGAACTCCTCGCGGATCGGCGTGCCGTCGGCGTTCGCGGTGAACCGCGTCAGGTCGACCGCGCCCGGAATCCAGAAGATCCGCTCGGGCGGAATGCCGATTTCGCGGCATCGCGACTCGATCACCCGGGACACCGCGAACACCGCGGCGGTGCGGCGATAGAGGGTGGAGCCGAGCCGGTCGCGCCGGACCGATCGCAGATTGTGGAAGGTCCGCACGACCGGCGGCCGGCCCCCCTGCGCCCGCTTGGGTCGGGTGAGCACGGCGAGCCAGTGATCGTGCGAGTGATGCGTGTGCACGACGTCGACGCTCTCGTCGCGAATCAGCGCCCGCAGCCGCAGCACGTCGCTCGCGAGCGCGCGCGGTCCTCGGCGCGCGTCCATGTGGAGCCCCTCGACCAGCTCGAGCCCCGCCTGCTTCGCCTTGGCCTCGAACCGGTCGCCCGGGATGACCCCCAGCAAGACGCGGTGGCCGCGCGCGCGAAGACCGGCGACCAGGTGGATGATCGGATCGGCGCTGCCGGTCCACCAGCGATTAGCGGCCAGGTGAAGGACGGTCAGCGCCGCGGTCACGAGTCGCCTGCCAGGAGCGCCGCGACGCGCTCGCCCACCTCGGCGGCCGAGATCCCCCGCATGCACGGGTGATCGATTGGACACGCGCGATAGAAGCACGGCGCGCACGGTACGGCGTGGCGCACGACGGCCACCCGGCCGCGCGGCGCGCTCAGCGCTGGATCGGTCGGCCCGAACAGCGTGACGACCGGGGTGCCGAGCGCGGCGGCCAGGTGCGCGACGCCCGTGTCGCCGCACACCAGCACGGCCATCTCCGCGAGCACCGACGGGAGGAGATCGGGACTGTCTCGCCCGACGAGACTCACCGTCGGAGCCTCCTGTACCACCGCCGCGGCCGCCGGCTCGTCCGACGGCGCCCCGAGCAGCACGGGGATCACGCCGAGCGAGGGCCCGAGCCGGCAGAACTCGACGATCCGTTCACGGACCCAGACCTTCGCGGGCCCGTGGGCCGCGCCGAGATGCACGCCGACCATCGGCTTTCCTTCCGGCGCGCCGTTCTGGAGCAGGAGATCGCGGGCGCGCTGCCGACCATCGCCGTACGGCTCGGGCGGCGTCAGGCGCGGCTCGCGCACGGTCGCGAGCGCTCCGAGGACGCCGACGAGGCGCAGGTATTCGTCCACTTGATGCAGTCGAGGCTCCGGCAGCGGCGGCGCATCGGTGAGGAGCCAGCGCCGACCGTCGCCGGCGAAGCCGATGCGACGCCGGCCGCGCCAGTACATCGCAGTCGCCGCCGCCTCGAACGAGTTCGGGAACAGCACCACGGTGTCACCCGCGAAGCTCCGGACCGTGTCGGCGGCGCGGAGCCTCGCGCTCCACGCGCGCGGATACGCCACGAGCACATCGCCGAGCCCCTGCCCCGCGAGGAGGGCGACCCAGGGGCCGGCGAGCAGCACCTGCGCGTCGGGAAACGTCTGGCGCAGCGCGCTGAGCGCCGGCACGGCCATCACCGTGTCGCCGAGCCAGTTCGGCAGGCGGACGGCGATCTTCACGGGCACGCACGCCGGAAGGCCTGACGCCACGCGGGCTCTCCGGTCTGGACGACGAGCCGGATGCTCAGCACGTAGAGCGGGCGGCCCGGAAGCCGCAGCCGCCGGAGGCGGACCCAGTCCTTCTCGGTCGTGATGAGCGCCTCGACCCCCAGCTCGGCGGCGCGCGCGTCGAGGCGGGCGAGGTCGTCGGACGAGTACCAGTGGTGGTCGGCGAACGCCGACATCTCCTCCACCACCACGCCGCTGCCCCGGAGGGTCTCCGCGAAGGCCGCGGGCGCCGCGATCCCCGCGAACGCCGCCACGCGCTTTCCGGCGAGGTCGGTGATCCGCACCGAGCGCATGCGGCCGGACTCCCAGCACTCGGCGGGCGCCAGGGTGGCCGTGACGACCGGCACTCTCGGTGCGTGCTCGTCCACGGCGTCCACCACCTCGCGCGCGTCGCCGAGGTCGAGGGCGCCCGTGGCGACGACGAGGTCCGCCCTCGAGAGCGCAGCGAGCGGCTCGCGGAGCGGGCCGGCCGGAAGCAGGTGCCCGTTGCCCCACGGCCGGCGCGCACGCGCCATCACGATCTCCAGATCCTTCTTCAGGGTCCGATGCTGGAATCCGTCGTCGAGGACGATCGCGGTCACGCCGAATCGCTCGATCGCAACACGCGCGGCGTCGTGGCGGTTCGAGCCCACCACGACGGGGATGCCCGGCAGCCGGCGCGCGAGCAAAAAGGGCTCGTCGCCCGACTCCTCGGGGTCGAGCCGGATCGACGCCGCGTCGGCGACGATCTGGACGCCGCGCGTGCTGCGCCCGTAGCCACGGCTCACGACCGCCGGCCGATGACCGAGCGTCGTCAGCGACTGGACGGCCACCTCGACGGCCGGTGTCTTGCCCGTGCCGCCGACGGTCAGGTTACCGATGGAGACCACGCGACACGGCAGCGCGCGGGACTTCAGCACGCCGCGCCCGTAGAGCCATTCGCGAGCGCCGAGGAGGCCGCGGTAGCCGCCGCCGGCGACCGCGAGCATGCGCGCCGGTCCCGTGGCGAAGCCTTCCTCCCAGCCGCGGACGAAGCGCTCGCGCGACTTCACGCGTGGGCTCCCGGATAGAGATAGCGCCCGACCAGATCGAGCGTCTCGCGCACCGCGCCGTGGCGCGAGGCGACCGCCTCGTAGCCGGCGTCGCCCAGCTTCAGGCGAAGGTCCCCGTCGGCGAGGAGCCGCCGGAGCCCGCGCGACAGCTCGGACGCGTCGCGGACGACGAGCGCGGCGCCGGCCGACTCGAGCAGCCCGACCGACTCGCGGAAGTTCCCGGTGTACGGCCCGATCAGCACCGGCTTGCGGCGCTGGGCGGCCTCGAGCACGTTGTGCCCCCCCACGGGCACCAGGCTTCCGCCCACGAACACCACGTCGGCGACCGCGTAGAGCATCGCGAGCTCACCGACGGTATCGAGGACGACGATCGGCGCAACCTGCGCGCTGGCGGCGGTGGCCGCGGCCGGGAGTTCGCTGCGGCGCACCGAGGGCCAGCCGCGCCGGTCCACGAGTGCGCGCACCTCGCGCGTTCGCTCCGGATGTCGCGGCGCGATCACGAGGACCAGCTCGGGACATTCGGCGAGCGCGGCGCGGTGGGCGTCCAGCACGAGCGCCTCCTCGCCCGCGTGGGTGCTCCCGGCGACCCACACGCGCCGGCCCGGAGCGAGGGCCAGCAGGCGGCGCCAGAGATCGCCCGAGCCCGGAGGGTCGGCGGCGGTCGCGTCGACCTTGATGTTGCCGGTGACGACGACCCGCTCCGGCTGGGCGCCGAGCGTGATGATCCGCCGCGCATCCTCGTCCGATTGCATGGCGAAGACGCGGACGTCGGCGAGGATCGACGTCATGAAGCGCCGCACCAGACGGTACCGGCGATACGAGCGGTCGGAGATCCGCCCGTTGGCGATCATCACCGGCACGCCGCGCGCCGCCAGCGTCCGCAAGGTGTTCGGCCAGAGCTCGGTCTCCATGCAGATCAGGAACGCCGGGTTGATCGCCGCGACGGCTCGGCGCGTGACCGAGGGCAGATCGAGCGGGAAGAATCGATGCGTCGCGAGCGCGGCGAATCGCTCGCGCACGATCTGGGCGCCGGTGCTCGTCACCGTCGTCATGACGAGCGGCAGCTCCGGGTGCAGGCGGCGCAGTCCCTCGACGAGGGGCGCGGCGGCGATCGCTTCGCCCACGGACACCGCGTGCACCCAGCCCGACGTGCTGCCCGCGGGGTTCGTCTTCTCTCGCGCCAGGCGCGCCCGCGCGTTGATCGGCACGCCGCGCGTGAGTCGCCTCAGCAGCGCGACCGGCAGCCAGAGCGCGACCAGCCCGATCGTGGCGAGGGCAGTGTAGAGGGCGTACATCAGGCGCTCACGAGCCGGTCGGCGGCGGCCGTGGCCTCCTCGAGGCTCCGCTCGATCTCCTTGCGGGCGCGCTCGCGGTCGGCGTCGCGGGCAATCGACGTCACGGCGCCGAACACCAGCGCCGCGCGCGCGAACGGCGACGGAATCTGGAATTCGTCCCAGGTCGCCAGGCGCCACGCCGGACGCGCGGCGAATCCGAGCGGGACCACCGGCGCGCCCGTGAGCGCGGCGAGGGCGACGACGCCGGATCCGAGCTGACCGCGCGGCCCGCGCGGCCCGTCGGGCGCCAGCGCGACGTCGCGTCCGGCCCGGACCACCGCGACGAGTGCCCGCAGCGCTCCGGCACCACCGCGCGACGACGAGCCCCGCACCACGTCGAGGCCGAAGCGGCGCGCGTAGTCCGCGATCAGACCGCCGTCGCGCGAGCGGCTCGCCAGCACGCTGACCGTACGGGCGCCGTGGCTCCGGCGCAGGCGCGCGTTGAGCCAGGGCACCATGAGGATCCGGCCGTGCCAGACGCAGTAGATCAGCGGGCGTGCGGCCGTCCAGCTCGGCGTCAGCGCCTCGACGCCCTCCGCGCGGAGTCGCAAGGTCGGACCGAGGAGCCGAACGAGCCCCGCGGCGAGCGGCGGCGTGAGGGCCAGCAGGGGCCGCGGCGCGATCACGCGGCACCCGCCTGGGCGAGGACGAGCCGCGCCGCGCGCATCGCCACGCCCGGCTCGCCGAGCTGCCCGGCGAGCTCGCCGAACGCCGCGCGCTGCGTCTCGCGGGCGCCGGCATCGGTCAGGAGCCGCAGCGCCTCGCGGGCCAGTCGAGCTTTCATCATCGTGTGCCGATAGAGCTCCGGCACGACGGCGCGTCCGAGCGTGAGGTTGGCGAGGCTCACCCACGGCACCCGGATCAGCAAACGCACCATCAGCTCGCTCGCGAGCGAGAGCCGGTAGCAGACGACCATCGGCGTGCCCAGCAGCGCCGCCTCGAGCGTGACCGTGCCGGACGTCACCAGCGCCAGATCGGCGGCGCGGATGACGTCGTGGGTCTGGTTCTCGACGATGTCCACGGCGGGCCCGCCCGCGAGGTGCCGAGCGACCAGCGCTCGCTCGATCGTCGGCGCCAGGCCGAGCACGAAGCGTGTGCCGGGCGCCGCGCTCGCGATCTCCGCGGCGGCGTCGCGCATCGCCGGCAGCATGCGCACGATCTCCTGACGCCGACTGCCCGGCAGCAGCGCGACCACGGCCGTGCGGTCGGCGATCCCGAGCCGGCGGCGTGCCACCTCGCGCGTCGGCACCGCGTGCAGCTGATCGAGCAGCGGATGCCCGACGAACTCCACCGGCACGCCGGCCCGTCGATAGAGGGGCGCCTCGAACGGAAACACCGCGAGCACGAGCGAGACGACCTGCCGGATCGTCTTCACGCGCCAGCCGCGCCACGCCCACACCTGGGGCGGAATGAAGTACACGACCGGGACGCCGACCCGCCGCGCCGCGCGCGCCAGACGCAGGTTGAACTCCGGGAAGTCGATCAGCACGAGGACCGAGGGCCGGTCGGCGCTCTCGAGCACCGCACGGAGCTCGCGGTAGGCGCGGTAGAGGCGCGGCACATGGCCGAAGGCTTCGCTGCCACCGGTGACGGCCTTCGCGGTCACGTCGATCAGGACGTCCATCCCCTCCGCGGCCATCCGCGCTCCGCCCATTCCGAAGAGCCGGCAGCGCGGGTCCAGCTCGCGCAGCGCACGGCACAGCGCGGCGCCGTGGAGGTCGCCGGAGGCCTCTCCGGCGACGAGCATCACGGCCCGCGAGCTCGCCCCCGTCACTCGACACCGACCAGCGCCATGCCGGCGCCGTTCGCGATGCACAAGCACTCGTCGCGGTCCAGCACGAGCACGCGTCCGGCTTCGACCGCCAGGACCGTCGCCCCGCCGGCCGCCGCCGCCTCGATCGTCTCCGGGCCGACGCCGGGCGTGTCGAAGCGATAGTCGTGCTCGCGCGCCGCCGCCTTCACGACCACGGCGCCGGCCCCCGCCTGGGCGAGGCCTCGGCGAATCGTCTCGGTCGTCCCTTCGGTCGCCTCGACCGCGGTGACGGCGCCGTGCTTGATCACGACCGCCTGGCCGATACCGGCGTCGGCCACCAGGCGCGCGACGCTGAGACCCCGCCGCACGTCCGCCCACTCGGCGTCGGTCGGAGCGCGGCGCGACCAGCAGCCGCTCCGTCCGATCCAGTCGCCGAGGAAGGGCCGCTGGTCGAGGAGCTCGATGCCCATCTGGCCGAGCGTCGTCACCACGATCTGCACGATGTTGGTGTCGGTCATCGCGCCGGCTTCAGCCTTCATCGCGGTGAGCTTGGCGTCCAGATGACGCTCGTCGAGCAGATCCGTCTTCCAGAACTTGCCGGAGAAGAGGACGGAGGCGACGCCCTCGGCCTGGAGGGCCGCCAGCACGGCGCCTGCCTGGTCGATGCGGCTCGGGAACGTGCGGTCGGCCTGATCGCTCACGCCGGGCGCGTCCCCGAAGGTGAACGCGACCACGCGCCACCCGTGGCGCCGCGCCTCGCCGGCCATGCGCGCCGGCAGCACGCCGGCGCCGCATATCAAGCCGAGGGAGCGCTCCACGGCGGGTTGGTCGAGTAGGCCGTCTCGCAGCGGCCATCCCGGATCATTCGCTCGATCTCGAGCGCCATGGCGAGCGAGCGTACGTCCTCGGTCTCGGCCAGGACGACCTGCTCGCCCGCGCGCGCACGCCGGACGGCCCGGGCCAGGTGGAGGACCTCGAGCTTGAGCGGATTGTCCTTGTGAACCTGCACGTGCTCGACGAAAGAAGCGCGCCGATAGCGGATCGACTCCCGGTTGAGCGTGTATTCCTGCGCGGCGCGGCGGTGGATCCGGATGTCTTGCTCGGAGTAGTCCAGGACGACGTAGGCGTCCGGCTGCGTGATCGAGAGCACGCGAATCTTCTCCTCGGTCGCGCGGCTGGCGGTGATGAGCGCGATCGTGCCGGACTCGAAGCCGATCTGCACGTTGGCGATGTCGGTCGCGGCCGAGTGGACCGACGAGCCCATCGCGACCAGGCGCCGCGGCGGCGAGTCGACCAACCCCAGCACGATGTCGAGGTCGTGGATCATCAGGTCCATCACCACGCTGTCCTTCTGGACTCGCGGGACGAAGGGCCCCAGACGCCGCGACTCGATGAGGATCGGACGCTCCACGATCTTCGCCAGCTCCTGCACCGCGCCGTTGAAGCGCTCGACGTGGCCGACGTGGAGCACGGTGCCGGTCCGGCGGGCGATCGCGAACAGCTCGCGCGCCTCCTCGAGCGTGGGCGTGATCGGCTTCTCGACGAGGACACCGATGCCGGCTTCCAGGAGATCGGCGGTGACCTGGAAATGCTGCTCGGTCGGCACGGCCACGCTCGCCAGATCGACCTTCCCGATCAGCTCGCGATGGTCGGACAGCGCCTGCGTGTCGTAATAGGCGGCGACCTGCTTGGCGCGCTCGCGGTCGACGTCGACGACACCGATCAGGTCGATGTCCCACAGCTCGGCGTACGCGAGCATGTGGTACTGCCCCATGTGGCCCGCGCCCACGACGCCGGCACGCAGCCTACGCTCGTCCCCCGCTCGTACCGCCATCAGACCGGCTCGCTTTCAGGGCTCGGCAGCGCGTCCACCGCCGACGTCCCCGGTTGCGCCGGGCCGCAGATACCCCGCCGCGACCCCGCGATGAATTCGAGCAGCTCCGCGACGGGGCCCGAGACCGGCAGCTCCTCACGGATCCGCTCCACCGCCCGCGGCGTCGCGAGCCCGCTCCGGTAGAGCAGCCGGAACGCGTCCTGCAGGAGACGGCGATCCGCCGGCTTCATGCCCGCGCGTCTGAGGCCCACCACATTGATGGCGTGGGCGCCGGCCGGGTTGCCGTCGACGAGCACGAACGGCGGGACATCGTGGACCACCTTCGAGCACCCGCCGACGTAGGCATAGACACCGATCCGGGTGAACGGCACCATGCCGACGAGGCCGCCGATGGTGGCGCGCTCGCCGATCTGGCAGTGTCCCGTGATGCCCGCGTAGTTGATGACGATGACCCCGTCGCCGAGCCGACAATCGTGAGCCACGTGGCTCATTGCCATGATGAGGCAGCCCGAGCCGATCTCGGTCCATTCTTCGGCGCGGGTCGCGCGGTGCACCGTCACGTACTCGCGGATGGCGGTGTCGGCGCCAACCCGAACGCCGGACGGGGTGCCGTCCTTGAACTTGAGATCCTGCGGCCTTCCGCCCAGGACCGTTCCGTGGCCGATCCTGGCGCGCTCGCCGATCTCGACGCGGCCCTCCAGCACACAATGGTGACCGATCTCGGCGTCGGCGGCGATCGTCACCTCGGGGCCGATGACCGAGAACGCGCCGACCTTGGCGCTCGGGGCGACGATCGCCTTCGGGTCGACGACGGCAGTCGGGTGGATACCGTCAGCGCTCATCAGCCGTTCCCGACTCGCCGGTCTTCGATCGCGCGATCCCGAGGCGGCTCTCGAGCTGCTCGAGACGGCGCTCGGCGGCGCGCAAACGGCGAGACATGTCGGGCAGGTGCTTCTGGGAGGCGAAGAGCCGCTTGGCCTGGAGCATCGGCAGCGCCGGCGTGCCCAGCCGCCGCTCGCCGGCGGGCACGTCCTCGTGGACGCCGGCCTGGGCGCCGAGGACCGCTCCGTCGCCGATCGTCAGGTGGTCCGCGAACCCGACCTGGCCCGCCGCGATGACGCCGCGGCCGAGGTGGCACGAGCCCGAGATCCCGACCTGAGCCACGATGATCGAGTGCTCGCCGATCTCGACGTTGTGACCGACCTGGACGAGGTTGTCGATCTTGGTCCCGCGGCGGACGATCGTCCGGCCGAGCATGGCGCGATCGATCGTCGTGTTGGCGCCGATGTCCACGTCGTCCTCGATCACGACGGTACCGACCTGCGGGATCTTGCGATGGCCGCCGCCGTCGAAGACGTAGCCGAATCCGTCGCCGCCGATGACGGCGCCGGGCTGGACGACCACACGGCGCCCGAGCCTCACCCCTTCGCACAGAACGACGCGCGGATGGAGCACCGACTCCTCGCCCACCTCGACGAACGGCCCGATATAGACGAGCGGATGCACCCGGACCCTCGGCCCTATGACCGCGCCCGAGGCGATCACCGCCAGGGCACCGATCGAGGCGCTCGGGTCCACGCGCGCGTCGCGCGCCACGATGGCCAAGGAGTCGATGCCGGCCGGTGTCGGCGCGGGGGGATGGAACAGCGTGAGCAGCGCGATCAGGGCCTGCTGCGGGGCGCTCGAGCGCAGGAGCGGACCCGCCAGGCCCGACATCTGCTCGGAGACGAGCAAGGCGCCGGCACGCGACGTCTCGGCGGCCGGGCGATATCGGGCATCGATCAGGAAGGAGATCTGCTCTGGTCCGGCCGCGTCGAGCGGCGCCACGCCGGTGACGCGACGGCCCGGGTCGCCCTCGAGCGTCGCGCCGAGGGTCTTGGCAAGCTCCCCGAGCGTGAACCCGGCGGGCGTTCCCATCAGGGCGTCTTCTTCGCCGGAGCCTGCTGGTCGTACGCGCGAATGATATCGTCGGTCAGATCGGCGTCCGGGGACGCGTACAGAACCGAGGCACCGCGCTTTTCCACGATCATGTAATAGCCCTTGTCCTTGCCGACCTTCTCGATGACGCCCGAGAGCTCCTGGAGCACGCGCTGGAGCAAGGCCTGCTCCTTCTTCTCTAGCTCTTTCTGGAAGTCGTCCATCATGCGCGCGGCGTCGCGGCGCTTGCGCTCGAACGCCTCCTGCTTGTCGCGCCGGGCGTCGGGCGTCATCAGGGGGCCCTTCTTCTCCAGCTCGTCGCGGAGCTTCTCGAGCTCCTGGCGTTTGCCGTCCATCTCCTTCTGCATCACCGACTTCTCGCGCTCGAGCTGCTCGCGCGCCGCCACGCCGGCCGATGATCGCGCGAGGACGCGCTGGACGTCGATGTAGGCGATCCGGATCGACGACGGCGCCGGCGCCGCCGCGGCCGGCGCGGCTGGTTGGCCCGCGACCGGACCCGGTCCGACAGCCAGGAGCCCACCCATCAGTGCGAGTACACCACTCCAATACCTCATCCGACCCTCCTAGAACGGCGAGCCTACGGAGAAGTGGAACGCCCCGGGCCCCTCGCCCGCCCGCCGGTCGATATTCACGCCATAGTCCACCCGGATGGGCCCGAAAGGCGACTGCCATCGTATACCCGCACCCGGCCCATACCGCACATCCGCGAGATCGAACGGGGTCCCGAACCCATAGACGTTCCCGACGTCGAAGAAGAAGGCGATTCGCAGGCCGAACGGCAGGGGGATAACGTACTCGACATTGGCGAGGACCTCGGTCGTGCCACCCGTCTTGAACCCGGCGTCGTCGACCGGCGAGACGCTCCGGTACTTGAAGGCGCGGATCGTGTTGGGGCCGCCCAGGTAGAAGCGCTCGAAGATCGGGAGATCCTTGCCCCCCCACCCGTCGGCGTACCCGGCCTCGAACCGGGTCCCCAGGACGTGACCGAACCAGATCGGCTTGAAGTACGTCTGCAGAATTGTCCCCTTGTAGAACTGCGAGTCCCCGCCCAGCCCGGCGAAGTCGAAGGCGATCACGGTCTGCCCGCCCTTGGAGGGCGCCGCGATCAGGTCGCGGCTGTCGCGGGTCAGCGACGCCCCGATCGAGGAGGTGATCGTCGTGCCCTTCTGTTCGACGAGGTCGGGCGGCGCGGTATCGCTCAGGTTCCTGACGATGTCCTGCGATATGCGATACCCCGTGTGCCAGCGCCAGTACTCGGCGAAGGGGTGGCTCAGCCGGAGGTTCAAGCCGGTGGTGTCATAGGTGTAGTCCTGATAATCGCGGATGCTCTTGTAGATGTCGAAGCCGCCCGAGAGGGGGCGATCGAACAGCCAGGGATCGGTGAAGCTGATCGTCCCCTGCTGGGTGACCGCGCCGGCCCGGATCCGGATCGCGACCTCCCAGCCCCGGCCCAGGAAGTTGCGCTGGGCGAGGTCGATCGTCCCCACCAGGGAGTCGACTGACGAGTAGCCGCCGCCGATGCTGAAGATCCCGGTGGCGCGCTCGACCACCACGATGTTCACGATGATCTTCGTCTTGTCCGAGCCGGGCTGCGTGTCGACGTTGACGGTCTCGAAGTAGCCCAGATTGACGAGCCGCTGCCGGGCCTTTTCCTTGTTCTGCAAGGTGTAGAGATCGCCCTCGTGCAGCGGCAGCTCCCGTCTCAGGATCTTGTCCTCGCTCCGGACGTTGCCGCTGATGTTGATGCGCTCGACGTAGACCTCGGGCCCCTCGGTGATCTCGAACGTGAGGTTGATCTGGTTGACGGTCGGGAGCTGATCGCGCTTGGGGTTCACGTCGGCCGACGCGCGGCCGATCGTGCTGTAGAGGTTCAGGATCCCGGTGACGCTGTCCCGGACCCGGCTCACCGAGAACACGTCGCCGGTCTTGAGCCGGACCTGCCGCTCGACCTCTTTCTCCGGCAAGAGGGTGACCCCGGTAATCTTCACCTCGCCGACCCGGAACTGGGGGCCCTCGACGACGACGATCGTGATGGTCACCCGCGCCTTCTCGCGATCGACGGCGACGTCGTGCGATTCCACGCGAGCCTGGATGTAGCCGTGGTCGTTGTAGAGCTGGATGATGCGGTCGATATCGGTCTCGAGGCGCTGGCGCTGCACCTTGCCGCGCAGGATGAAGTACTGCCGCTCCTTCGTCTCCATCGCGTCCTTGAGCTGGTCGTCCCGCATCCCCTGGTTGCCCTTGAACACGATCGACTCGATCGTGATCTGCCGCCCCTCGACGATGTTGAAGATCAGCTTCACGTCCGAGTCGGCGAATTTCTCGACGGTGGGCGTGATCTGGACCTCGAAGTAGCCCTCGTCCTCGTAGAAATCCCGCAGCGTCTCCACCGCGCGCTGCACGTCGACCGGGTTGTAGACGCTCCCGAGCTTGAGGTCGATCTTGTCCTGCAGCGTGTCGCGGTCCTCTTTCTTGTTGCCGACGAAGTCGACGTCGCGGATGAAGGGCCGCTCCGACACCACGAAGACGATCCGCACGCCGCCCTCGAAGTCCTCGACCCGGACCTGGACGTCGTCGAAGAAGCCGAGGCCGAAGATGGCGCGGATGTCCTCGGAGAGGAGCGAGGGGTTGAAGGCCGAGCCGACGGTGCTCTTGATGCGGCCGAGGATCACGGCGTCCTGGACCCGCCGATTACCCTCGACGTGGATGTCCCGGATGATGATGGGCGCCGGTTGCGGTTGGGATTGCTGCGCCCGTGCCGTCGATGCGATGAAGAGGCCCGCCGTGAGAACAATGACGACCGTGAGACGCACCGGGCCCGCTGTCGACACCAGGCGCTCAGGCGTGCAGGGTCGGTGCGCTAGTGCTCAGCAAGCTCGAGCGGCGCGTCGGCGGCCTGCGCTTCGCGGAACGTGAAGTTCGCCCCGTCGACATCGACCTCGATGCGGGCGCTCTCCACGACCTGGCCCCGAACGATCGCCTCGGCCAGGGGATCCTCGATGTGCTTCTGGATCGTCCGCCGTAGTTGCCGCGCGCCGTACGTCTGATCGTATCCCTTCTCCACCAGCGCCGCTTGGGCCGCCGGCGTCAGCACGAGCTCGATGCCCTTCTCGGTGAGCTGCTTGTTGATCCGGCCGATCATCAGCCGGATGATCTCGTTGATGTGCTCGACCGAGAGTGCGTGGAAGACGATGATGTCGTCGATCCGGTTCAGGAACTCGGGCCGGAACGCCCGCTTCATCTCCTCGAGCACGCGCTCCTTCATCTTCTCGTAGCTCGACTCGTCGGTCTCCTGGAGGAAGCCGGGGGACACGCGCTTGCCGATGAGGCTGGTCCCGAGGTTCGAGGTCATGATGAGGATCGTGTTCTTGAAATCGACCACGTGGCCGAGCGAGTCGGTCAGGCGACCGTCGTCCAGCACCTGGAGCATCATGTTGAAGACGTCCGGGTGGGCCTTCTCGATCTCGTCGAAGAGCACGACGGAGTACGGGCGCCGCCGAACCTTCTCGGTCAGGAACCCGCCCTCTTCGTAGCCCACGTAGCCGGGCGGTGCGCCGAGCAGGCGCGAGACCGAGAACTTCTCCATGTACTCGGACATGTCCACGCGGATGAGGGCGTTCTCGTCGCCGAACAGGTACTCGGCGAGGGCCCGGGCCAGCTCGGTCTTGCCGACGCCCGTGGGGCCGAGGAAGACGAACGAGCCGACGGGCCGCTTGGCGTCCTTCAGGCCGGCGCGGGAGCGACGGATCGCACGCGCGACGGCCGCGACCGCGTCGTTCTGACCGATGATCCGCCCGTGGAGCGCCTCTTCCATGCGGGCGAGCTTCTCGGATTCTTTCTCTTCGAGCTTGGCCAGCGGGATGCCGGTCCAGCGGGAGACGATGAACTCGATGTCCTCTTCCTCGACTGACTGCGTCCCCTTGCCCTTGTTCTTCTCCCACTCGCGCTTGAGCTCCTCGTCGCGGTGGCGAAGGACCTTCTCCTTCTCGCGCAGCGAAGCGGCCTTCTCGAACTCCTGCGCCTCGAGGTACATGTCCTTCTCGCGGATCACGCGCTCGAGCTCCTTCTCGATCTCCTTGAGCTCGGGCGGCGGGGTCAGCGCCATGAGGCGGGTGCGCGAGGAGGCCTCGTCGATCACGTCGATCGCCTTGTCGGGCAGCTGGCGGTCGGTGATGTAGCGATCGGCCAGCTGCACCGCTGCGGAGATCGCGCGCTCAGTGATCTTCACCCGGTGATGGGCCTCGTACTTGTGCCGGAGCCCGCGGATGATCTCGATCGCCTGCGGCACCGAGGGCGCCTTGACGATGACCGGCTGGAAGCGACGCTCGAGGGCGCCGTCCTTCTCGATGTACTTGCGGTACTCGTCGAGGGTCGTCGCGCCGATCGTCTGGATCTCGCCGCGCGAGAGGGCCGGCTTGAGCATGTTCGAGGCGTCGATCGCCCCTTCGGCGGCGCCGGCGCCGATGAGCGTGTGGAGCTCGTCGAGGAAGAGCACGACGTTCTCCGACTGGCGGATCTCCTTCATCACCGCCTTCAGCCGCTCCTCGAACTGGCCGCGATACTTCGTCCCGGCGACGAGGGCGCCCAGATCGAGCTGGAGCAGCCGCTTGTTCACGAGAACGTCGGGCACGTCGTGACTGACGATCTTCTGCGCGAGCCCCTCGACGATCGCGGTTTTGCCGACGCCGGGCTCGCCGATCAGGACGGGGTTGTTCTTCGTGCGACGCGCGAGGATCTGGATGACGCGCTCGATCTCCTGCTCACGGCCGATGACCGGATCGAGCTTGGTCTCGCGGGCCAGCTGGGTCAGGTCGCGTGCGAACTCGTCGAGGACGGGAGTCTGCGAGCGCTTCTTGGGCCTCGGGTAGTACTGGTCGCCGAGCAGCGCCAGAGTCTCCTGCCGGACCTCGTCGAGCCGGGCGCCGAGCGATTCGAGGATCTTCGCGGCGATCGACTGCCCCTCTTTCATGAGGCCGAGCAGCAGATGCTCGGTGCCGATGTAGTTGTGGCCGAGCTGCCGCGCTTCCTCGATGGAGAGCTCCAGCACGCGCTTGGCCTGCGGCGTGAACGGCACTTCGCCGAACGTGAGCGTCTTGGGGAATCCCGCGAGCGCGCGCTCGACCTCCGCCTTCACGGTCTCGAGCCGGAGCCCGAGCCGCTGGAGAACCGCGGTCGCGATCCCCTCGCCGTCGCGGATCAGCCCGAGCAGGACGTGCTCGGTGCCGACGAAGTCGTGGCGGAAACGGCCGGCTTCCTCACGCGCTAAGATAATGACCCGTCGCGCCCGTTCGGTGAACCGTTCAAACACTGGTGTGCCCCACCCTCCCGCAACTCGCGGAGATGCGAATTTACTTGCGCTGACGGCTAGTTACCAGACTGCGACTTCAGTATAGCCCACCGCTTCCCAGCCCGCTAGCCTTTTTCCCCGTCTTCGACTAACTGCGCGAAACCGTTATCTGATCGGCGTCGAATCACCCTTGATCTCGCGCGCGCGGCCCTCCACCAGGCGATACCCCCGCTCGGCCTTCTGGGCCAGGTCCGGGTTGTGGGTGGCCACGAGAAAGGCCAGGCCCCGCTCGGCCTGCAGCCGGAGGAAGAGATCGTAGATGACCTCGCTCGTCTTGGGGTCCAGGTTGCCCGTCGGCTCGTCGGCGAGGATGACCTTGGGGTTGTTGATGAGCGCTCGCGCGATCGCGACCCGCTGCTGCTCGCCGCCCGAGAGCTCTCCGGGCAGGTGCTTGAGCCGATCGGCGAGCCCGACTTCGGCGAGGGCGGCCGCCGCGAGCTCTCGGACCTCGCGAGCCGGCTTGCGCTCGATCAGCGCGGGGATCATCGCGTTCTCGAGCGCGCTCATGTCGCCGAGGAGGTTGTAGAACTGGAAGACGAACCCGACGTCGCGGCGACGATAGCGCGCAAGCGCGGTCTCGGGCCAGGCCGCGAGATCCTCGCCCTGGAAGCGGACGCGCCCGGCCGTCGGCCGGTCGAGCCCGCCGAGCAGGTGGAGCAACGTCGATTTCCCGACTCCGGAGGCGCCCAGGAGGGCGACGAACTCACCGGACGCGATCCTCACGCTGGCGCCGCGCAGCACACGCACGACCTCCGGTCCGGACCGGTACTCCTTTTCCAGCTCCTCGCCGACGAGCAGCGCGGGGCTCGTGTCGTCACTCATACCGGAGCACGTCGACCGGCGCCAGCGAGCCCGCGCGCTTGGCCGGGATGATCGTGGCCAGGAAGGAGAGCAGGAGCGTGGCGCCGATGATCAGGAGCCCGTCGCTCATCGTCAGCTTCATCGGCAGGTGATCGATCTGGTACACGTCGCCGGCCAGCCGGATCACCTTGTAGGTGTTCTGGGCCCAGATCAGACTGAGGCCCGCCGCCGCGCCGGCCGCGGTGCCGGCGCCGCCAATCGTCATGCCGACGGCGAAGAACACCAGGGTGATCGACCGCGAGGAGGCACCGACCGCCTTGAGGATCCCGATCTCCTTGCGCTTCTCGGCGACGAGCAGCACGAGGTGGCCGATGATCGCGAACGCCGCGACGAGCACGATGATCGTCACCACGACGAAGAGCGCCAGCTTCTCGAGCTGGAGCGCCGCGAAGAGGCTCCGGTTCATCTCCATCCAGTCGCGAACCCAGAACCGGAAGCCGAGCTGGGCGGCGACGAGGCGGCCGACGTTCTTGGCCTCGAACGGGTCGTTCAGCTTGACCTCGATGCCGGTGACCCCGACGAGTCCGGCGAACTCCTTGGCCTGGGGCAGGCTCAGATAGGCGATCGAGGAGTCGTACTCGTGCATGCCGATCTCGATCGTGCCGGCCACGAGGTAGCGCCGCATCTTGGGGACCATCCCCACGGCGGTCACGGCGCCCTCGGGGGAGATCAACGTGACCGAGTCGCCGGGGAACACGCCGAGGCTGCGCGCCAGCTCGCGGCCGAGCAAGATCGCCGGCGCGCCGTCGGCGAGCGGATCGATCGAGCCCTGACGGAGCTGGGACCGGACGTCCTCGCGGACCGCCGGCGTGGCCAGGTCGACCCCGCGGATCAGGCCGCCGCGCGCCCCGCCGCTCGACGTCGTGAAGAGCGCCTGCTGGTGGACGAAGGGCGTCGCCGAGTGGACGCCGCGGATCGTTTTCACGCGGCCGGCGATCGTGTCGGCGTCCGCGAGCCCCTGCGCGCCGGCCTGGAAGATGAGCAGGTGCGGGCTCCCGGCGATGATCCGATCGCGGATGCCGTCCTGGAAGCCGGTCATCACCGCGAGCACCACGATGAGCGCGGCGACCCCCAGGAAGACGCCGCCCAGCCCGATCCAGACGAACAGCGAGAGGTTCGTCCGCTGGCCGCGCGACCGCAGATAGCGCAAGCCGAGGAGAAGCTCGAAGGGCAGCCCGCCCTTCATCGGCCGCCCTCGGGCCGGAGCAGCGGGAACAGGATCGTCTCGCGGATCGAGGACTGATTCGCGAACATCATGAGCAGCCGGTCGATGCCGATCCCCTCCCCCGCGGCCGGCGGCATGCCGTACTCCAGCGCCCGGACGTAGTCCTCGTCGAGCCAGTGCGCCTCGTCGTCGCCGCGTGCCTGCAGGGCCGCCTGCTCCCGGAAGCGCGCGAGCTGGTCGATCGGGTCGTTGAGCTCGCTGTAGGCGTTGGCCATCTCGTGCCGCGCGACGAACAGCTCGAACCGGTCGACCAGCTGCGGATTGTCGCGCTTGCGCTTGGCCAGCGGGGAGAGCTCGGTCGGAAAGTCGATGACGAACGTCGGCTGAACGAGCGTCGGCTCCACCAGGGTCTCGAACACGGCCTTCCAGAGCTTCGAGGCCGGTCCGCCGTCGCGGCCGACGCCGCGCGCCGCCGCCGCTCGCGCCACGCTCTCGACGTCGGTCGTGGGCGTCACGGAAAGCCCGAGCGCCTGCGAGATGCCCTCGAAGAAGGGCAGGCGCCGCCACGGCGGCTTGAGGTCGAGCGCGTGCTCGCCCCACACGAGCGACAAGGAGCCGCGCAGCGCGTGGGCCAGCTCGACGAAGAGGGCCTCCGTCAGCTCCATCAGGTCGGCGTAGTCGGCGTACGCCTGATAGAACTCGAGCGTCGTGAACTCGGGGTTGTGCATCGTCGAGGTTCCCTCGTTCCGGAAGTTCCGGTTGATCTCGTAGACGCGCTCGAAGCCGCCCACGAGCAGGCGCTTGAGGTAGAGCTCGGGGGCGATGCGCAGGTAGAGGTCGAGGTCGAGGGCGTTGTGATGTGTCTTGAACGGCCGGGCGATCGCGCCGCCGGGGATCGGCTGCATCATCGGCGTCTCGACCTCGAGGAAGCCGCGCGCGTCGAGGAAGGCGCGGATCGCACGAACGAGCCGCGCGCGCATCGAGAAGACCTCGCGCGCCTCGGCGTTGACGACGAGGTCCACGTAGCGCTGCCGATAGCGCGTCTCCACGTCCTTCAGGCCGTGCCACTTCTCGGGAAGTGGCCGGAGCGACTTGGCCAGGAACGCAAAGCTCTTCACGGCGACCGTCAGCTCTCCCGTCCGCGTGCGGAACATCTCGCCGTTCACTCCGACGAAGTCGCCGGTGTCGAGCTCGACGAACCGCGCGTACTCGTCGCCGAGGCCGTCGGCGCGCGCGTAGAGCTGGATCCGGCCGGTCTGGTCCATGAGATGCGCGAAGCACGTCTTGCCGTGGTGGCGAATCGCCACGATGCGGCCGGCGAGGCTCACCGGCCCGAAGCCCTTCAGCTCTTCGTCGTTCGCGTTACCGAGCCGCTCGGCGAGGTCGCGAGCCCACTGCGTCACCGGGTAGCGGCCGCCGAACGGATCGAGGCCCCGGCCGCGCAGCGCGTCGAGCTTCTCGCGACGCAGGCGGATCAGCTCGTTGTCGTCGCTCATGCCTCGCGGCCCCGCGCCCAGAGCAGGTACGCCTTGATGAAGGCGTCGAGGTCGCCGTCCATGACGGCGTCCACGTTGCCGACCTCGAGCCCGGTTCGATGGTCCTTGATCAGCTGGTAGGGATGGAACGTGTAGGACCGGATCTGGCTGCCGAAGGCGATCTCCTTCTTGTGGCCGGTCAGCTCCGCCAGCTCCTCGCGCTGCTTCTTCTCGGCGATCTCGTAGAGCCTCGCCTTGAGGATCCGCATCGCGGTGTCGCGGTTGCGGAGCTGGGAGCGCTCGTTCTGGCACGAGACGACGATGCCCGTCGGCAGGTGCGTGATGCGCACGGCCGAGTCGGCGGTGTTGACGCCCTGCCCGCCCGGTCCCGACGCTCGAAAGACGTCGACGCGGATCTCGTCCTCGCGCACGTTGACCTCGACGTCGTCGACCTCGGGCACGACCGCGACCGAGGCGAAGCTCGTCTGCCGGCGGCGCGAGGCGTCGAACGGAGAGATGCGCACCAGGCGATGGACACCCGTCTCGCCGCGCAGGTAGCCAAAGGCGTACTCGCCGGACACTTCGACGGTGGCCGACTTGATGCCGGCCTCGTCCCCCGGCAGCAGATCGACCACTTCCGCCTTCAGACCGACGCGCTCGCACCAGCGGAGGTACATGCGCAGCAGCATCTGGGCCCAGTCCTGCGACTCGGTGCCGCCCGCCCCGGGATGGATGGACACGATCGCCGCCTTCGTGTCGTGGGGACCCGAGAGCATGATCTTCAACTCGAACTCGTCGAGGTCCTTCGTCAGTCCGGCGACGCCGTCGGCGATCTCGGCGTCGAGGCTACCGTCGGTGGCCTCCTCGGCCAGCTCCAGAAGCACCGTGAGGTCGTCGGCGTTCCCGGCGAGCTCTTTCAGGCGCGCGACGAGGCGCGAGAGCTCGGTCCGCTCGCGGATGACCTCCTGAGCGCGGCGGTTGTCCTCCCAGAAGGAAGGCTTGGCCATCTCGGCGTCGAGGGCGCCGAGGCGCTGTTCCTTGGCAGGGACGTCAAAGATGACCTCGGAGCTCGGTCAACCGGCTCGCCAAGAGCGTGACGTCGCGCTTGAAATCGCCGAGCATTAGCCGGCTCGCTTCCACGCGCGATACGCGAGCGACGCGCCCGAGACGGCGAGCGCCAGGTACGCGAGCCAGTCGCCGAGGCGCGAGTACAGGGTCACCCGGGTCCGGAGGGGTACCCGCTCGGCCACCGTGGTCCGCTCGTACAGGGGGACGCGGCGAACGATCTTGCCGGTGGGCGCGATGAACGCGGAGACCCCGGTGTTCGCCGCGCGTACCACCGCGATGCGGTGCTCGACGGCTCGGAACGGATACATGGCGAGATGTTGCCACGGGCCGCTCGTACGGCCAAACCATGCGTCGTTCGTCATGTTCACGATGAAGCGCGCGCCACCTTTTACGAATTCACGGACGAGCTCAGGAAAGATTCCCTCGTAACAGATCACGACCCCGAACGGGGCTGGCGGGCCCGGGAAGACGCTCGCGCTGGAGCCCGGCTCGAGCTCGGCGATGAACTCGGCCCAGCCCCGAACGAATCCGATCAGTCCCGATAGCGGCACGTACTCACCGAAGGGGACGAGCTGAATCTTATCATACCTCCCGACGATGCCTCGGTCGGTGAGGAGAAACGCGGTGTTGTGAACCTTTGGCGGAGTCGATCCATCAACGTCGATCGAGCCCACGAGGAGCGGCACGCGAAGCGAGCCCGCGAGCGCGCCGAGGGTCCTCAAAACCTCGGGATCGCGGCGGAGCGGAGAGGGTGCCGCGGTCTCGGGCCATACGATCAGGTCGGGACGCTGGGCGCCCGCACGCGAGGTCAGGGTGAGATAGATCGCGAGGGTCGTCGAGGCGAACGCGGGGTCGAACTTCAACGGCTGCTCGATGGACGGCTGCATGATCGCCACGTTCACCTCGCCCGGAGGCGCCGGGGCCGTCAGCCGCCAGAACCCGAAGGCGAGCGTCGCCCCGAGCAGCCCCCCCGCCAGGCCGACCCCACCGAGCGCCGAGCGCCACGGGAGCACGAAGCAACCGGCGATCGCGGCGTTGACCGCGACGATCACCAGCGAAACGCCGTAGACGCCCGCGAGCTCGGCGATCTGGATGACGGGCAGACGCAGGTACTGCGAGTAGCCGATCAGACCCCAGGGAAAGCCTCCGAAGAGATGGCCACGAAGCCACTCGCCGGCGACCCAGAAGAACGGCGCCGCGCAAAGCGCCGAGATGATCGAGCGTCGCGCGAGCCATGAGACCGCCGCGGCGAAGGCGGCCACGTAGAGGGCGCAATACCCCGCGAGCGCGAACGTCACCGCCCAGGTGAGCGGCCAGGGAATCGTGCTGTAGGTCCTGAAGGTGAAATCGAGCCACCGGAGGAGGACCAGGTAGAACACGGTCCCGAAGACCCAGCCCCAGCCGAAGGCCTGGCGGATGGGCTGGAGCAGCGCATCGACGATCGGCGGCGTGAGGGCGACCCAGACTATCCCCTCCCAGTTCGTTCGCGGAAACGCCAGACCCAGGGCGCAGGCGGTCGCCGTGAGGACGAGCGCGCGCCGAAGCGAGGGACGCAGGCTCAGGAGCCCCACGCGAGGCGGTCGGCCAGGAACCGCGGCAATCCCCCGCGGAGGATCTTGTCTCGCGCCCCCGCGATGTCGTAGACGACGCGGCGGGTCGAGATCGTCCCGCGCTCGACGTCCCAGATCGCGTACGACGCGCGCGGATCGCGATCGCGGGGCTGACCGACGCTGCCGACGTTCACGAGGTAGCGCCGGCCGCGCTCGAGCTCGAGGTCGACGGCGCCCGCCTGGTGCTCCGGCCCCGAGGAGCCGAGCGACCAGGTGCCGGCCAGGTGCGAGTGGCCCACGAAGCAGAGCCGCGTGGTAAAGGCGGAGAACGCGTCGAAGCCGTCCTGCGCGGTGAGCAGGTAGTCCCACTCGTCGGGGCGGTCCGGCGAGGCGTGCACGAGCGTTGCGTCACCCACCTCGGCGACCAGGGGCAGCGAGGCCAGATACGCTCGGTGGTCGTCGTCGAGCCGCTCGCGCGTCCACTCCGCGGCGGCGCGGGCGTGCGCGTTGAACCACTCGAGGTCGATCAGGCCGGCGACCGCTTGCTCGTGGTTGCCGCAGACGAGTGTTTGCGCCCGCGCGGCCACGGTCTCGATGCAGGCGACGGGATCGGCGCCATAGCCGACCAGGTCCCCCAGGCACAGCAGCGCGTCCGTCCGCGGGGCCGCGTCGGCCAGGACGGCCTCGAGCGCTTCGAGATTGGCGTGGATGTCGGAAAGGACCGCGTACCGCACGGGGCAGGCTCAGAACGTCGGGCGGAGTTCTTTGTGGATACGATCGAGCAGGCCGTTGATGAACCGGCTTGACTCCTTGGTGCCGAACTTCTTGGCGATCTCGATGGCCTCGTTGATCGCGACCTTCGGGGGCACGTCCGCCGTGTACAGGAGTTCGTAGACCGCGAGCCGGAGGATGTTGCGGTCCACGACGGCCATCCGCTCGAGATCCCAATGTTCCGCGAACTGCGTGATGGCGTGGTCGATCTTCGCCTGGTTCGTCTTCGCGCCGTGGACGAGCGCGTCGGCGAACGCGCGCGTGTCGTCGTCGACCGGGTGGCGCGCCCAGAACTCCTCGTCGTGAGGGCTCGGGTCGTCGTCGCCGTTGAGGTCGAGCTGGTACAGGAACTGGAGCGCAACTTCGCGGGCCTTCCGGCGCTTGCCCACGGAGCGACGGCCCACCGGCTTATCGGCGTCGGACATGTCCCGAACGCGCGGGGGTCCGCCCCGCCCGATGATCGCCCAACTGGCGGATCCACTCGGCCATCTGCAGGGCCGCCTCGGCCGCCTCTTCGCCCCGGTTGCCCACGTCCCCGCCCGCGCGCGCCCACGCCTGCTCCTCCGTCAGCGCCGTGATGACGCCGAACGTCGTCGGCACGCCCGTGGTGAGCGCGACGTGGCGGATTCCCGCGGCGGCCTCGCGCGCGATGTGCTCGAAGTGCGGAGTCTGGCCCCGGATCACGACCCCGACGCACACGATGCCCGAGTAGCGTCCGCTCGTCGCCAGGTGGCTCGCCGCTTGCGCGAGCTCGAAGGAGCCGGGTACCCAGTGGACCTCGATCGCGTCGGCGCCGAGACGGGCGGCCCGCAAGGCTTGCAGCGCGCCGGCGACGAGCCGCTGGGTGATGCGCTCGTTGAAGCGGGCCGCGACGATCGCGAACCTGAACGCACCGGTACTCCCGGTCGACCGGCGATACTTCGGGGCGCGACCAGCCATATCAGTCTGGCAGCGACGAGAGGAGGTGCCCGAGCTTGTCGCGCTTCGTGCTGAGGTACTTCCGGTTCGTCTCGGTCGCCGGGATCTCGATCGGGACGCGCTCGGCGATGTGCAGGCCATACCCTTCGAGGCCGACGATCTTCTTCGGGTTATTGGTCAGGAGCTTCAGGTTCTTGACCCCGAGGTCCACCAGGATCTGCGCGCCGATGCCGTAATCGCGGAGGTCGGCGTGGAAGCCCAGGGCGACGTTGGCCTCGACCGTGTCCTTCCCCTGATCTTGCAGCTCGTACGCGCGCATCTTGTTGAGGAGTCCGATCCCCCGCCCCTCCTGCCGCATGTAGACGAACACGCCGCGGCCCTCCGCCTGGATCCGCTGCAGCGCCTTGTCGAGCTGGAGCCCGCAGTCGCACCGGCGCGAGTGGAAGACGTCGCCCGTGAGGCACTCGGAGTGGACGCGCACGAGCACGGGCGAGTCCCCCGACACCGAGCCCATCACCAGCGCCAGCGGCACGCGGCTGTCGACCGTGGTGTCGTACGCGATCGCGGTGAACTCGCCGAAGTCGGTCGGAAGCTTGGTGGTGGCGATCCGCCGGACCAGCTTTTCCTTGTGAATACGGTACTCGATGAGGTCGCGGATCGTGATCATCTTGAGGCCGTGCGCGGCGGCGAGCGCGGTCAGCTGCGGCACGCGCGCCATCCCGCCCTCCTCGTCCAGGACTTCGCAGATGACCCCGGCGGGGTAGCAGCCGGCCAGGCGCGCGAGGTCGATCGCGGCCTCCGTGTGGCCGGCACGCCGCAGGACGCCGCCTCCCATCGCCCGCAGGGGCAGAATGTGACCCGGACGCGTCAGGTCGTCGGCGCGCATGAGCGGGTCGACGAGCGTGCGGATGGTGACGGCGCGGTCGTAGGCGGAGGTGCCGGTGGTGACACCCCGGCGGGCGTCCACGGTGACGGTGAACGCGGTCCCCATGGGGGCCGTGTTGTCGGAGACCATCATCGAGATCTTCAGGTCGTCCAGGCGCTCGCCGAGCAGCGGCACGCAGATCAGGCCGCGGCCGTACTTGGCCATGAAGTTCACGGCCTCCGGCGTCACGCGGTCGGCCGCCATCACCAGGTCGCCTTCGTTCTCGCGGTCCTCGTCGTCCACGACGAGAAGGATGCGCCCTTGACGGATCTCCTCGATGCCCTCCTCGATGGTCGAAAACCCGGTCATGTCGTCCCCCTCAGCGCCAGCGCGCGCACCACATACTTACCGATCACATCCGCTTCGATGTTCGTCACCTGGCCCGGCCGCAGCCGTCCAAGTGTCGTCACCGCCAGCGTGTGCGGGATCAACATGACCTCGAAGCTCCGATCGCCCAGCACGGCCAACGTGAGGCTGACGCCGTCCACGGCGACCGACCCCTGGGGTATCAGGAGCGGCTCGAGGTCGCGGCTCGGCAGCGTGACCCGCACCCGCGCCGTCGATTCTACACGGGTTACGGTGTCCACGGTTCCCACACCGTCGACGTGCCCCAGGACCAGGTGGCCGCCCAGGGCGCCGCCGAAACGAAGGGGCCGTTCGAGGTTGACGGAGTCGCCGGGGGCCAGGTAGCGGAGCGCCGTGCGGGAGAGCGTTTCCGGACCGAGCTCGAAGACGAAGCCGGTGGACCGGCGCTCGATCACCGTCAGGCACACGCCGTTCACCGCGACGCTGCCACCGACGTCGACCCCGTCGACAGTCACCCGGGCCTCGATCTCGAGGCGCGCGAGCTTCGGGCTCTGCTCGATCGCGCGGATCGAGCCGACTTCCTCGACGATCCCCGTGAACATCAGACGCTCCGCGGGCCGCGGACGACGTCGGCCTCGACGAGGAGGTCGTCGCCGAGCGGCGTCGTCGTGAGACCGCCGAGCCGGATCGCGCTCTTGAGCTCGCGGCCCGCGCCCCCGACGACCGGGGTCGCGCCCCGTCCGCCGATCAGCAGCGGAGCCGCGAACATCGCCACGCGATCGACCAGGCCGGCGTCGAGGAAGGCGCCGTGGACGTCGCCGCCGCCCTCGACGAGCACCGCGCGCACCTCCCGAGCGAACAGCTCCGTCAGGAGCGCGCCCAGATCGACGCGGCCGTCCCGCGTCCGGCAGGTCACGATCGTGGCGCCCGTCAGGGCGAGCGCTTCGCGGCGCTTCTGCGGAGCGTCGGCGCCGACGGCGATCACGGCGCAGCTCGGCCGACCCGCGCGGATGAGGCGAGCCCCGACGGGAGTTCGAGCGCCGGTGTCGAGCACGACGCGAAGCGGCTCCCGAGGCCAGGGCGGCCCCAGGCGCACCGTGAGCTCGGGGTCGTCGCGCAGCACCGTCCCGATACCCACCACGATCGCGTCCGATTCGCTCCGAAGCCGGTGCGCGCGCTGGCGGGCCAGCTCTCCGGTGATCCAGCGCGAGGCGCCGTGCAGGTCGGCGATCTTGCCGTCGAGAGTCATCGCGGCCTTCAGCGTGACGTGCGGTCGCCGCTCCCGCATCGCGGTGAGGAACACCCGGTTCTGGCGCTCGGCCTCCACGGCCCCTGGACCGACGACGACCTCGATCCCCGCGGCGCGGAGCTGGGCGAAGCCACCTCCCGAGACGAGCGGGTTGGGATCGGCGACCGCTGCGACGACGCGCGCCACGCCGGCCTCGATCAGCGCCGACGCGCAGGGCGGAGTCCGTCCGTGATGCGCGCACGGCTCGAGCGTCACGTAGAGGGTCGCGGCCCGCGCGCGCGCGCCGGCCGCCCGCAGGGCTTCGATTTCGGCGTGGGGGCCGCCGGCTCTGGCGTGGAATCCTTCCCCGACGACGTCGCCTTGTGATACGACCACTGCGCCAACCATCGGGTTCGGCGAGGTGAGCCCGCGGCCGCGCTCGGCCAGCTCGAGCGCCCGCCGCATGAAGCGCTCGGCTGTGTCCCCTTCGGTCACGCTTCGGCCACGAGCGCGTCCACGAACGCCTGCGGCTCGAACGGCTGGAGGTCTTCGAGACGCTCGCCCAGGCCGATCAGCTTGACGGGCACTTTGAGCTCGCGAACGATGCGCACGACGATCCCGCCCTTGGCCGTGCCGTCGAGCTTGGTCAGGCAGACACCGGTGAGGCCGATCGCCTCGTGAAAGATCCGGGCCTGCGCGAATCCGTTCTGACCCGTCGGCGCGTCGAGGACCATGAGCGTCTCGTGCGGAGCGCCGGGCAGCTGCCGCTCGATCACGCGACGCAGCTTCGCCAGCTCGTCCATGAGGTTCGTCTTGGTGTGCAGTCGCCCCGCGGTATCGACGATCAGCACGTCCAGGTCGCGGGCGGTGGCGGCCTTGACCGCGTCGAACACGACGGCGCCGGGATCGGAGCCCGCGGCTTGCCGGATCACCTCGACCTCGATGCGCTCGCCCCAGCGCTCGAGCTGCTCGATCGCCGCGGCGCGGAACGTATCCGCCGCCGCGAGGATCACGCGCTTCCCGGAGGCCTTGAGCGAGGCCGCCAGCTTGGCCGCGGTCGTGGTCTTGCCCGAGCCGTTGACGCCCAGGAGCAGGACGACCGCCGGATGCTGCTCGAGGTTGAGCGACTGCGTCGCCGGCGCCAGGGTCTCGAGGAGGAAGCGACGGAACAGGGGGCGGAGCTGGCTCGCGCGGGTCACGGTACCGAACATGACTTCTTCCCGCGCGCGGTTGACGAAATCGGCGGCGAGCGGGGCGCCGAGATCCGCCGCGATCAGCAGCTCCTCCAGCTCCTCGAGCAGCGCGTCGTCGACGGGCCGATCGGTGTCCAGAACGGTGCCGAGACTACCGGCGAGGTACTCCTGCGACCGGCGGAGCCCATCGCGGAGACGCTCACCCACTGCGGAGAGAAACTTCACGGGTTGTCCGAGGGCAGGACCAATCGCGTGATGACCGAGCCGCTGGCGCCGAGCCGGGGGATGGGCCGGCCGTTGAGCTCGAGGCTCACTCCACCCGCGTTGCCGATCGTGATAACGAACGGGCCGTTCGAGATCCACTCGCGGATCTCATTCGCGGGGATCGTTTCCTCGCTGGTCCGGCCGTCCTCGGTCCGGACACGCATCCACGTCGTCTCGGTCGTTCGTGCGATGAGCCGATACGGCAAGCCCAGCCCGCGCGCGCTCGGGGGCGCGGTGACGGGCGCGGACGACGCGGCCGGAAGCGCCGGCGCAGCCGGCACCGCAGTTGCCGGGTTCGGGGCGGTGGCGGTCGTCGGCGCGGTCGCCGCGTTCGGCGTGGGGGCGGCCGCCGGTGGCGCCGAGGATCTCGGCGCGGCAGCAACTCTCGGCGCGGCAGGCGCGATGGGCATCGCCGGGGCGCTGGCCGTGGCCCGGGCACCGGGTGTCGGCGAGGCGCCCGGCGCCGGCGCGCTCGGCGTGACCGAGGCGCTCGGGGCCGCGCCCGACGACTGCTTCGCGAGCTGGTTCACCCCCGCAGGTTGCGGCACCGGACTCTCGGCAGGCGCAGCGGCGGGCGCCGAAGCTGGCACCGGCGACTCGGCCGGAGCATCGGCCGCGCCCGGGAACGGCGGAAGCGCAACCCGCGCGCTCGGCTCGTCGTCCCCTTGTCGTCCCGATTGGAGCACCAGGGTGACGGCGAAGAAGGCCACGCCGAGAACCAGAAGCAGTATGAAGCTGACCAACAGAGTGCCCCGCGCGCGCTTGTCGCGCGGCTCGCCCTGCGGCGAGGGCCCCGGTGGGGTCGTGGGCAGGTAGTCGGGCTCGTGAACGATCTGGCGGCGCTGGATCTCCGAAACAGCGGCGCGAACCGCACCGACCGGGACCTTCGCCACGTTCGGAGCGGGCACGCCGATTCGATCGTAGAGCCTCAGCGCCTCCTCGGCGGCGACGCCGATGGCCTGACAGTACGCGCGGATGAACCCTTTCGTGAAGACGGGCGCCGGAAGCGAGCCGATGTTGTCCGTCTCGAGCGCCTCCAGGTAGTGGTGGAGCACGCGAGTCGCCCGCGAGAGCTCGTCGATCGACATCCCCTGCTTCTGGCGCAGCCCGCGCAAGTACGCGCCGACGCTCGACATACTTCGAGCGTAGCGTATCCGGCCGGCTTCTTCACCACCTTGTTACTGAGCGTTCAGGTTGACCGAGACCAGCGTGGAGAGACCGGGCTCCTCCATGGTGACGCCGTACAGGACGTCAGCCGCCTCCATGGTCTTGCGGTTGTGGGTGATGACCAGGAATTGGGTCTGGCCGGTCAATTCCCTGAGAACACGGAGGAAACGATGAATGTTCGCGTCGTCGAGCGGCGCGTCGACCTCGTCGAGGACGCAGAAGGGGCTCGGGCGGAAATAGAAGATGGCGAAGAGGAGGGCCAGGCCCGTGAGCGCCCGCTCGCCGCCGGACAGCAAGGTGACGGCCTGCAGGCGCTTGCCGCGGGGCTGCGCCATCAGCTCCACCCCCGTCTCGAGCGGATCGGCCCCTTCCTCGGCTTCCACGAGCCTGAGCTCGGCGCGGCCGCCCTCGAAGAGGCGCTCGAAGATCCGGCTGAAGTGACCGTTGATCTCCTCGAACGCCTGGACGAAGCGTTCCTGCGCCGTGCGCGTCATTCCCCGCAGGGCCTTCTCGAGATCCTTGATCGACGCGGTCAGATCGTCGTGCTGGGTTCTCAAGAAGGTCAGCCGCTCGTCGAGCTCGCGGTATTCGTCGTCGGCGACCAGGTTCACGGGGCCGATCGCGACGAGCCGCTCCTCGAGCTCGGCCACGCGCTCGCGAACCGTCGCCAGCTCGCGCGCGGGATCGTGGTGCGCGAGCAGCGTCTGGGCGTCCACGCCGTAGACGCGCCACGCTTCCTGCCCGAGCTCCTCGCGCCGCACGCGGCACTCGGTGGCGCGAATGTCGATCTCGTGCGCGGAGGCCACCAAGCGCCCGAGCTCGCTCTCGGCGCCGCGCGACTCGTGCTCGACGGCGCGCAGCTCGGTGGCGAGCGCCTCGTGGTGCTCGGCCGCGCGCCGCGCCTCGGCATCGGTGCGATCGCGCTCGACGGCGACCTCGCGGGCGGCGGCGTCGGTCCGGTCGCGCTCCTCGGCGAGCCACGCGCGGCGCTCGACCAGCTGCGTCCGTCGCTGGCCCGCCTGGGCCAGACGCTCCGTCAGATCGCGCTCGATCTCGTCGAGGCGCGACAGCTCGCGCCCGAGGGCATCGACCCGCTCGGTCACCGAGGCGAGATCGACCCGACACGCCGTCAGCTCGGCGCCGAGCGCGGTCTCGTCCGACTGGGCGCTCTCGATCGCGTCCCGCACCCGGGCGACCGCGGCCTCGAGCGCGCCCTCGGCGTCTCGCGCGACCGCGATGCGCTGGCTGAGCCGCGCCAGGGTCGCGGTTGTCTCGTCCGCCTCGCGCGCGACCTGGCGCGACTCCGCCTCGACCGTCTCGACGTGTCGCTGCACGCGCGCGTGCTCCTGCCCCGCCCGCTCGACGTCCTTGTCGCCCGCGAGACGCTCGGCCTGGCGCGCCTGCACGGCGCGCGAGAGCTCGCCGATCTGCTCCCGAAGCGTCGCGAACTCGGCTCCGAGCGTCGCGATCTCGCTCTGGCCCGTCTCGACGACCGCGGCGAGCCGCTCGACCTCCGCCTCCAGCTCGCGCAGCTGCCGCTTGCGGGCCAGGAGCGAGTGCTCCGTCTCGCTCGCCGCCCGCGACCCGCCGCCGTGGAGCCGGCCGGTCGGGCCGAGAACCTCGCCGCCCGGCGTGACGTACGTCGCGACCACGCCGTTACGGCGCCAGAGCCGCTCCGCCTCGTCCAGATGCTCGACGACGGCGACCTGCCCCAGCAGATGATGGACGAGGCTCGGGACGGCCGCGCCGACGTGGCGGGCAACCCAGCGCACCCCGTCCTCGGCCGGGCCCGGCTCGGACGGCGCCGGCAGGTGCTCGAGCGGCAGAAACGTCGCCGAGCCGAGCGCGTGATCGTGCAGATAGGCCACCGCCGCGCGCGCGTGCGCGAACTGCTCCACCACGACCCATTGCAGCCGCTCGCCCAGCACCGCCTCGATGGCGCGCTCCATCCCCGGCGGCACCTCGAGCAGGTCGGCGACGGTCCCGACGATGCCGGAGAGCTCGTCGCGCCGGCCTTCCGCGAACACCGCGCGCACGCCCGCGCCGTAGCCCTCACGCGCGTGCTCGAGCTCGGACAGCGCCTCGAAGCTCGAGCGCCGAGCCGCCAGCTCGACGCGCGCGTCGGCGAGCTGCGTCTCGGCCTCGGTCAGACGGCGCTCCGCGGTGGCTTCCTGCTCCTGGAGCCGCTTGCGCTGCTCCTCGAGGGTCACCAGCTCGGCCGCCGCCCGATCGCGTGCGGCCGCCAGGGAGCCGCGCTCTCCCGCGAGGCGCTCGGCCTCCGCCTGCGCCTGGGCGAGCTCGGTGGCGAGCCGCTCGGCGCGGCGGCCCAGCTGGATCTCGCGCTCGCGCAGCTCGCCGGTGCTCCGCATCAGGTCGACGCGCTCGGCGGCCAGCCGCGCCTGCTCCAGGCGCAGCGCCTCCGCGTGGTCGCGCTCGAGCGCGAGCGCGGCGCGATGACGCTCGAGCGCGGCCTCGAACTCGGTCGCCGCACGCGAGCGCTCGGCCGCGACCTGCTCGGTGTCACTGAGCGCCTGCCGCACGCTCTCGCGCTCGCCGACGATGGACGCCTGGCGCTCGGCGGTGCTCCGGACCTCCTCGTCGAGCCGCAGGCTCTCCTCACCGAGCTCGCGGATCTGCACGCCCATCTGCTCGCGGCGCTCGAGAAGCCGCTCGAGCTCGCCCTGCACCTTCGACACCGCCTGGCGCAGATCCGACAGGCGGTGCTCGCTCTCCTGGAGGGATTCCCGCGCCTGAGCCTCGCGCGCCGCCAGCGCCGCCAGGCGCGTGCGGAGCCCTTCCTCGCCGTCGCGAAGCCGCACGAGCTCACTCGCGAGGCGCTCGCCCTCGCCGGTGAGCCCGGCGAAGTCCGCGGCGACGAGCGCCAGCCCCAGGTCCCGCTTCTCGGCCTGGAGCGTCTTGTACTGCCGCGCCTTCTTCGCCTGGCGCTCGAGCGAGTTCAGCTGCCGACGCACCTCGTCCATGACGTCGCGCACGCGCGTGAGGTTCAGGCGGGCCGCGTCGAGCTTGCTCTCCGTCTCGTTGCGCTGCTGCTTGTAGCGCGCGATCCCGGCGGCTTCCTCGATGAACACGCGCCGTTCGTGCGGCTTGGCGGTCAGGACGTGGTTGAGCTTGTCCTGGTCCATCACCGAGTAGGCGCGCGGGTTGGCGCCGGTCCCGGCGAAGAGGTCGAGGATGTCGCGCAGGCGCGACGGATTCTTGTTCAGGAGGTATTCGCTCTCGCCCGTGCGGTAGAGACGGCGGCTGACCGCCACCTCGGTCCACGGCACGGACAGCACGCCGTCGTTGCTGAAGATCAGCTCGACCTCGGCAAAGCCGACGGGCTTGCGCGACGCGGAGCCGTGGAAGATCAGATCTTCCATGCGCTGACCGCGGAGCGACTTCGCGCTCTGCTCGCCGAGCGCCCAGCGGACCGATTCCGAGATGTTGCTCTTGCCGCATCCGTTCGGGCCGACGATCGCGGTGATGCCGGGCATGACCTTGAGGACCGACTTTTCCGCGAAGGACTTGAAGCCGTGCAGCGAGACGGATTCGAGGCGCATGGAGCTTCTTAGCACGGGGGACCCAATCCAACCAAAGAAAAAAGCACCAGCAGTGGGGGTGCTGGACCCGCCGAAACCCTAGATATCGACCTCTATGCCATGAGGTAGTGGCACTTCTTGTACTTCTTGCCGGAGCCGCAGAAGCAGGGGTCGTTGCGGCCGATCTTCTCGCCGGTCGCCGTCCGGGGCACCGTCTGCGTCCGCGGCGCCGGCGCGGCGGCCCGGGCCGGCTCGCCGGCGATCTCGCCGCGGGACTCCCGCGCGTCCGCCCAGGCCGTGATCGTCGGAAGCTCCATCGGCGCGTCGCGAACGATCTGGACCTTGAAGATCCGCTCGATCACGGCTGCCTTCATACGCTCGAACATGTCCTCGAAGAGGTCGAACGCTTCCTTCTTGTACTCGGTCAGCGGGTCGCGCTGCCCGTAACCGCGCAGCCCGATCCCCTCCTTGAGGTGATCGATCGAGAGCAGGTGATCCTTCCACTGCGTGTCGAGGACGATCAGCATCTCGTGACGCTCGAGCGCCTGCAGCAGCTCGGGGCCGAGCTCGCTCTCGCGCTCGGCGAGCCGCGCCCGGACCGCCTCGCCGACCGCCTCGTCGAGCGCCTCGCGCGACACGATCTCGTTGAGCTCCGCCGGCGCAACCCGCGTGTCGAACTGACGGTGGAGCGCCTCGGTCAGCCCGCCCAGGTCCCAGTCCTCGGGATGCGCGCCCCGCGCCGCGTAGCCGTCGACGGTGCCTTCCACGAGCTCGTCGACCCATTCGGCGATCGTCTCGGCCTGGCTCTCGCCATCCAGGATCTGGCGCCGCATTCCGTAGATGACCTCGCGCTGCTTGTTCATCACGTCGTCGTACTCGAGCAGGTGCTTGCGGATCTCGAAGTTGTGGGTCTCGACGCGCTTCTGCGCAGTGGCGATCGCCCGGGTCACGAGCTTGTGCTCGATCGGCTCGCCCTCCTGCATCCCCAGGCGCTCCATGATCCGCTCGACGCGCTGCGAGCCGAAGATGCGGAGCAGATCGTCCTGGAGCGACAGGTAGAAGCGCGAGGAGCCGGGGTCGCCCTGCCGGCCGGAGCGGCCGCGGAGCTGATTGTCGACGCGCCGCGCCTCGTGGCGCTCGGTGCCGACGATGTGCAGGCCGCCCCGCTCGACCACGCGCGCGTGCTCCGGCTCGGTGATCCGCCGCGCCTCGGCAAGCGCGGCGGCGCGCTCGGGCTCCGCCGCCATGACGGGGTCGAGCCCGCGCTTCCTCAATATTTCCTTCGACAGGAAATCGGGGTTCCCGCCGAGCAGGATGTCGGTGCCGCGCCCGGCCATGTTGGTGGCGATGGTGACCGCGTTCTCGCGGCCGGCCTGCGCGACGATCTCCGCCTCGCGCTCGTGGTACTTCGCATTCAGGACCTCGTGGCGAATCCCGCGCTTCTTCAGGAGGCTCGACAGGGCCTCGGACTTCTCGATCGACACCGTGCCGACGAGCACCGGCTGGCCCTTCTGATGGCGCTCGATGATGTCGTCGACGACCGCGTTGAACTTCTCGCGCTCCGTCTTGTACACGACGTCCGGGGAGTTGACCCGGAGCAGCGCCCGGTTCGTCGGGGCCACGGTCACGTCGAGCTTGTAGATCTTGGCAAACTCTTCCGCCTCGGTCTCCGCAGTGCCGGTCATGCCGGCGAGCTTCTCGTACATCCGGAAGTAGTTCTGGAACGTGATCGTCGCGAGCGTCTGGTTCTCGCGCTCGATGCGCACCGACTCCTTGGCCTCCACCGCCTGGTGCAGGCCGTCGGACCAGCGCCGGCCCGGCATCTGGCGGCCCGTGAACTCGTCGATGATGACGACCTGTCCGTCCTTGACGATGTAGTCGACGTCCCGCCGGAAGAGCGCGTGCGCGCGCAGCCCCTGCTGGATGTGGTGCAGCATCGTCATGTTGCGCGGGTCGTACAAGTTCTCGACGTTCAGGAGGCGCTCGCAGGTGGCGATGCCCTCCTCGGTCAGCGCGACGGCGCGCGCCTTCTCGTCGACGATGAAGTCGCCCTTCTTCTCGGCCTCGATCTCGGAGAGCTTCCCCTCGGTGATCGTGGCGGCCCGCCGGAGCTTCGGGATGATCCGATCGATCTTGTAGTAAAGGTCGGTTGACTCGTCGGCCGGTCCCGAGATGATCAGCGGGGTCCGTGCCTCGTCGATCAGAATCGAGTCGACCTCGTCGACGATCGCATAGTGCAGCTCACGCTGCACCAGCTCGTCGAGGCTGAACCGCATGTTGTCGCGCAGGTAGTCGAAGCCGAACTCGTTGTTGGTGCCATAGGTGATGTCGGCCCGGTACGCCTCCGGGCGCGTGCACGGCCGCAGCGAGGTCAGCCGGATGTCCGACGTCACGAACTTGGGGTCGTAGAGGAACGACGCCTCGTGCTGGATGACGCCGACGGTCAAGCCGAGCGCGTGATAGATCGGCCCCATCCACTGGGCGTCGCGCTTGGCCAGGTAGTCGTTGACCGTGACGATGTGGACGCCGCGGCCGGTGAGACCGTTCAGGTAGGCCGGGAGCGTCGCGACGAGCGTCTTGCCCTCGCCGGTGGCCATCTCGGCGATCTTGCCGTCGTGGAGCACCATGCCGCCGATCAGCTGGACGTCGAAGTGGCGCATGCCGACCGTGCGCCGGGCCGCCTCGCGACAGACGGCGAAGGCCTCCGGCAGGATCTCGTCGAGCGGCTCGCCACCCTCGATCCGCTTCTTGAACTCCTCGGACTTCGCCCGCAGGCCGGCGTCGTCGAGCGGGCTCAGCGAGGCTTCGAGGCCATTGATGGCCTGCACCACCGGCATCATGCGCTTGACGTCGCGCTCGTGCTTGGTGCCGAAGATCTTCTTCAGCAGCGCATCGATCATCTCGACCTCATTATACAGGGCGCGTTCGCGAGATCGGCCGGCCCAGAAGCTCGCGGGCGTGGCCGCGCGCCGTCTCGGTGACCCGATCGCCCGCGACCATCCGGGCGACCTCGTCCACGCGTGCCTCTCCGGTCACGGGCTCGGCGCTGACCCGCGTCCGGCCGCCGCGCACGCTCTTGGAGACCCGCACGTGGTGGGCGGCGCGCGCGGCGATCGGCGCCAGGTGCGTGACGCAGAGGACCTGGCGGCCCTCCGCGGCGGCGGCGAGCTTCTGCGCGACCACGGCGGCCACGCGGCCGCCGATGCCCGAGTCGACCTCGTCGAAGATCATGGTGGGTACGCGCTCGGCGCGCGCCAGGATCGCCTTGAGGGCGAGCATCGTGCGCGAGAGCTCGCCGCCCGAGGCGATCCGCGCGAGCGGACGCACCTCTTCGCCGGGGTTCGTCGACAGGCGGAACTCGACGCGATCGAGCCCCCGCGGCCCGATCTCCGCGAACGGCGCCCGCGTCACCGAGATCTCGAAGCGCGCGCGCTCCATGCCGAGCTGGCGGAGCTCGCGCGCCGCCACGCCGGCGAATCGCTCGGCCGCGTCGTGGCGGCGCTTCGCGAGCTCGTGCGCGGCGCCCGAAAGCTCCGCGTCGAGCTCGCCGAGCACGCGCTCCTGCTCGGCCAGAATTTCTTCGTGTCGGCCCAGGCGCTCGAGCTCGCTCGCCGCCTCGGCGCGGAACGCGAGCATCGCCGCTTCGGTGTCGCCGTACTTGCGCTTGAGGCGCGTGAGGGCGTCGAGCCGCTCGTCGATCGCCTCGAGCCGCCCCGGCGTCATCGCGATGCTGTCCCGCAGCGAGCGGACCGCGGCGAGCGCGTCCTCGACCAGCGCCCCGGCGCCGTCGACCGATTCGGCCGGAACGGCGAACGCCGGATCGAGCCGTGCCAGGTCCCGCAGCAGGCGCGCGGCGCGATGGAGCCGGCTCATCGCCGAGCCGTCGTCGTCGTTGAGGAGCCCTGCCGCCTCGGCGAGGCCGGCCGACAACCGTTCGGCGTGCTGAAGCCGGCGGCGCTCGGCTCGCAGCTCGTCCTCCTCCCCCGGCCGCAGTCGCGCGGCATCGAGCTCCGACACCTGAAGCCGAAGCAGATCCTCGCGCTGCGCCCGGTCGCGCTCGGCCACCCGCGCCCGCTCGAGCTCGGCCCCCGCGGCACGGTGCTTCGCGAACAGGTCGCCCACGCGATCGCGGAGCTCGTCGGTATCCGCGAATCGGTCGAGGAGGTCGAGCTGCCGCGCCGGCTCGAGCAGGCGCTGGTGCTCGTGCTGGCCGTGGATCTCGACCAGGTGGTCGCCGAGGCGCTCGAGCAGCCCGACCGTGACCGGCGAGTCGTTCACAAACGCGCGATGGCGGCCCGAGCGAGCGAGCTCACGGCGCACCACCAGCTGCCCCTGGTCGAGACCGAGCCCGGCCTCGTCGAGCACGGCTGAGGCCGGGCCGCGTGGCGCCACGTCGAACACCGCCTCCACGGTCGCCGTCTCGGCGTCGGTGCGGATGACGTCGGTCTGGGCGCGGGCGCCGCGGACCAGGAGGATCGCGTCGAGGAGCATCGATTTACCGGCGCCGGTCTCTCCGGTCAAGACGTTGAGGCCGGACTGGAAGGTGACGGTGACGGCGTCAATCACGGCGAAGTTGCGAACTCGAATCTCCAGGAGCATCTAGGCCGATGCTAGGTCAGCGCGCCGGCCGCCTCAAGCGGTATCCGAGCGAAGACAGCGTTAACGCTCACCCCACTTGAGTTTCGTGCGAAGAACGGAGAAGAAGTCCTTCTGCGGGAACCTGACGAGGCGGATGCGCGAGGCCGCCTTCCGCACCTCGACGGTGTCCCGCTCCCGGAGTCCGACGCCCACCTGCCCGTCAACCGTCGCCATGACCTCCTGGTCGGCCAGCAGGGTGACTTCGATGCGATCGGCGCCCGGCAACACGATCGGGCGATCGGTCAGCGTGTGGGAGCAGATCGGGGTCAGGACCACCGCGTCCATCGTGGGGAAGAGGATCGGCCCTCCTGCGGAGAGCGAGTACGCGGTCGATCCGGTCGGTGTCGAGATGATGAGGCCGTCCGCGCGGTAGGCCGTCGCGTAGCGGCCGTCGACCGACACCGAGAGGTCGATGATGCGGCTCATCGCCGACTTCGTGATGACGACGTCGTTGAGGGCCGCGTACTCGCAGAGCAGCTGCCCGTTGCGGATGACCCGCGCGGCCAGGAGCATCCGCTCCTCGATGGTCATCCGACCCGCCAGGTACGCCTCGAGCGCGGGGAACATCTCCTCGAGCGTCGTTGCGGTGAGGAAGCCGAGGCCGCCGAGGTTCACCCCGAGGAGGGGCACGCCGAGGTCGCCGACCGCTCTGGCCATCGAGAGGAGGGTGCCGTCGCCGCCGAGGACGATCAGCAGGTCGACCTGCGACGGCAGCTCGGCCTTGCCGGCCGCCGCGGGGACGTCAGTCGACGCGAGGTCGGCAGTCTCCTTCTCGAGCACCGCCCCGAGCCCCTGGGCGGCGAGCCAGGACAGGAGCTGAGCGATGACTCCCCTGGCCCGGGGCGCGTCCGGCTTGGCGACGATCCCGACTCGGGTCACGCAAGCGCCTCGACGCTCTGGCTGATCATCGACTCCAGATCGCTGGCGGTCCGGCCGTGTGTCGAGAAGTGCAGAAAGAACTCGTGATTGCCTTTCGGACCTCGCAACGGAGACGCGGTGACACCGAGGACATGCCAACCTCGAAGCACAGCATACCGCGCAAGCCGCTGGACCGCCGCCCGGTGCTGAGCGGGCTCCCGAACGACGCCTCCCTTGCCGACGTGCTCGCGCCCGACCTCGAACTGCGGCTTCACGAGCGCGATGACCTCGCCGCGCGAGGCGAGAACGCCGAACGTTGGGGGCAGGATCTTCTCCAGCGAGATGAACGACACGTCGATGACCGCGAAGGTGGGCTGGTCGCCGAAGACTCGCGGATCGAGCGCGCGAGCGTTGGTGTGCTCCATGACGACGACCCGCTGGTCCTTCCGCAGGCGCGGATCGAGCTGGCCGGTGCCGACGTCGACCGCATACACACGCGCGGCGCCCTTCTGGAGCAGACAATCGGTGAAGCCGCCCGTGGAGGCGCCGACGTCCAGGCACACGCGTCCGGCCACCTTGATCTGGAAGTGGTTGAGCGCGTGGGCGAGCTTCTCGCCTCCCCGGCTCACGTAAGGGCTCCGCGCCCGCACCTCGACGACGGCCGCCGGAGCGACCAGGACGCTCGCTTTATCCACTAGTTGGCCGTCGACGAACACCTCGCCGGCGAGGATCTGCCGGGCGGCCTTTTCGCGGCTCTCGATCAGGCCCTTGTCGACCAGGAGTTTGTCGATCCGAACCCGCGCTGGACGTTTCATAACGCGGTCATTATAGGCGAGCGACTCGCCCGGCCCGCATCAGAAACAGCTGGGCCATGCCAGCCAGGAATCCGCCGATATGTGCAAACCACGCGGTGCCGCCGGCCTGCCCTCCGCCCCAAGCGGCCTCACTGAACGTGAGAATCCCGCTCAGCGCCTGGATGACGATCCAGAATCCGAGCACGACGAGCGCTGGCCAGCGGACGACCCTGACGAAGAACCCGAACAGGAGCAGCATGTGGACGCCCGCGAACGGAAACAACAGGAGATACGCCCCGAGGACGCCGGAGACGGCGCCGCTCGCGCCGATCATCGGAGCGGAGGATCGAGGATGCACCGCCACCTGCGTCGCCGCCGCCGCCACGCCCGCCAGAAGATAGAGCGCGAGATAGCGCCGGTGTCCGAGCGCGTCTTCGACGCTGTCGCCGAAGATCCACAGATAGAGCATGTTGCCGCCGACGTGGAGCAGCCCGCCGTGCAAGAACATCGAGGTCAAGATCGTCACGGCGGGGCTCGGGAAATCTCCGGGCACCGGGCATGCGCCGGTGATGCGGCACGGCGTCGCGCCGAACTCGAACACGACCGCCTCCGCGGCCCGCTGGTCACCGCCCATACCGATCGAGGCCTGATAGAGAAAGACGAACACGTTCAGTCCGATCAGGCCCACGGTGACGAACGGGAAGGTGCCGCTCGGGACGTCGTCCTTGAAGGGGATCATCAGCGCGTCGGCTGCAGCACGACGATGCTCGGCCGCTTCAGATAGCGCTCCGCGGCGCGCGCGACATCCGCGGCCGTCACCGCCTCGAGCGCGCGAGCGTAGCGATCTGGAAAGTCCCAGCCGGCTCCGATCGTCTCGAAGAAGGCCAGGTACCACACGACGCGCGCGTTGGTGCGGCGATCCATCACCAGCAGGCCGCGAACGTACGCCTTCGCGCGCGCCAGCTCGTCGCCGCTCACCGGCGCCTCGCGCACGCGCTCGAGCTCGCGCAGAATGCCCGCCTCGGCCGCCGTGGCGGTAGCCGGTGCGGTTCCGAGATATGCGACGAAGGAGACGGGGCCGGTGCGATACGGCGTGAAAACACCGGTCGAGTACGCCAGCCCTCGCTGATCCCTGAGCTCGACGAACAGGCGGCCGGCCATGCCGCCACCGAGCGCGGCCGCGAGCACGCGAACGGCCGGGTAGAGAGGATCCGAGAGACTCGGGCCGAGATAGCCGACCAGGATCTGTGCCTGCTGGGCCGGCCGCAGGATGACCCGCCGTTCCCCGGACGGCTCGGTGACGGGCGGCGCGACCTGCGTGTCCGACCCGGAGCGCGCCATGCGGCCGAAGAGGCGCTCGGCCGTCTTGATGACACGCGGGCGCTCGACCTGGCCGCTGACGGCGAGCACCATGCGTCCCGGCTGATAGATCGCGCGATAGTGCGCGAGCAGATCGTCGCGCGTCAGCCGCTCGATGCTCTCCTTGGAGCCGAGGTGACTCCGTCCGTAGGGGCTGCTCCCGTAGAGCTCCCGCAGCATGGCGTCGAAGCTGAACGACAACGGCGCGTCGGCGCGCGCCTTGATCTGACCGAGGAGCAGCCGGCGCTCCTTCTCGATCTCGTCCGGTGGCAGCGTCGGCTGCAGCGCGACCTCGGCGACGAGCGCCAATAGCGTTTCCCAGTGGACGGAAAGCGCCTGCCCGCGCACTTCCGCCGACTCGACCTCGCCGCTGGCGTCGAGGCTGCCGCCGATGTCTTCGGAGCTCGTGGCCAGCTGCACCGCCGTTCGCCGAGCGGTGCCGCGGAGCATCGCGCGGTGGAGAAAGTTGGTGATGCCGGCGGTCGATTCGGTCTCGAAGCGAGAGCCCGCGCGCACCTGCAGCGAGATCGCGACCACGCCGGCCGCGTCGTTCTCGCGCACCAGCACCGTCAATCCGTTGGAAAGAACGTGGCGCGCGACCGGCGGCTCCTGCGCCGGAGAGCCGCCCGCCGTGAGAGCAAGGGCGAGGAGCGCCGATGCGAGCGGCAATCCGAGGCGGATCATCGAGCCGGAGGCACGAACGCGAGCCGTCCATAGCGCTCGAGATCCAGGTAGCGTCGAGCCGCGAGCCGGATCTGATCCGGTGTGACGGATCGCAGCCGATCGATGAAGGCGAGCTCCTCGGAGAGGCGCCATATAGTCTCCGCGCGGCCGAACGATCGAGCCCGCCCTTCGGCGGTCTCGCTCTGGAAGGCGTGGTCGGCCTCGGCGCCCGTGATGGCGCGGCGAAGCTCCTCGTCGGTCACGCCCTGATCCCGGATGCGTCGGATCTCCCTCAGGGTCTCGCTCTCGGCGCGCGCGAGATTCTCGGACTCGAGCTGCGCCGTCACCATGATCATGCCGCCCGCCTCGAGCGGGGTGTAGTCGGCGCTCACGGAGTTGACGAGTGCCTGCCGCTCACGGAGCGATTGGGGCAGGCGTGACGAGCGCGATTGACCGAGGATCGAGACGAGGAGCTCCACGGCCGGAGTGTCCGCGTGATCGAGCTTCGGGCCGAGCCATGCCATCCCCAGATAGGCCAGCGCGCCGGGCCGTTGCACCTCGTTCTTCTTCGGCGTGAGCGTGGCGGGCAGCGACTGGGGCAACCGCTGGAAGCCGCTCCTCGGCAGCCGACCGAGCGTGCGCTCCGCCTCCTGGATTATCGCCGCCTTGTCGACCGGCCCGACGACGACCAGGGTGAAGGACTCTGGGACGTAGTGACGGCGATAGAACCCGAGCAAGGTCTCTCGCGTGAGCTTCTGGATGATCTCCGGTGTGCCGAGCATGGAGCGGCCGTAGGGGTGGCCGTCGAACACCATCCCGTAGAGCTGGCGAGCCAGGTGCCGCCGCGGGGTGTCTTCGCTCAGCCGCATTTCCTCAATGACGACCTTCTTCTCGAGCTCCAGTTCGGTCGCGTCGAGGCTCGAGTTGACGCTGATGTCGGCGAGCATCTCGATGGTCGCGACCGCGCGAGCCGCCGGCATCACCACGTAGTAGTAGGTGAAGTCGAGCGAGGTCCCCGCGTTCACGAATCCTCCGACCCCTTCGACGTCGCGGTCGACGAAGCCCTTCGAGCGGGTCGTTGTCCCCTTGAAGAGCATGTGCTCGAGATAGTGCGCCAGCCCGAGCTCGGCGGCGGCCTCGTCACGGCTCCCCGCGCGCACCCACAGCTGGACCGCGACGACTTGGCTGGAGGGGTACACCTGAATGAGGACGCGAACTCCGTTGTGCAGCACGTGCCGAGTCGGGCCCTCGACCGTGATCGGAGATCCGGCCTTGCCCGCGCTCGAACAGGCGGCGACGACGAGCCCGCCGAGCCCGAAAAGCAGCACAATACGCAGCATCCGATGCATGCCGTGTCAGGCTACCACAAGCGCCGCAACGGGCAGAATGCCGCACCCCTTGTCGTCGCGGGACAGGGCACAACGCCGGCGACCGCTCCTGAGGATTCCGAATAAGTAGCTTGTTTCATTCGTCCTCCCTCCACAGTCTGCGGCTGGCATCTCCGTTGCTCACAGTGCGTCCCAAGAGTGGTCGACACCGACTGACCTCAATGCCGAGGGGGTGACATCGGATCACGCGGGTCGACGCGAACGGATCGAACCAACCCAAACCAATCGAGAGGAAATGGAAAGACAGATGAAGAGATTTTTGGCGGCAATCATGAGCGTGGCAGTCGTCGCGACCGTGGCGCCTGTCGTCGACGCGCAGACCCAGTGCCCGGCCGAGGTGAGCCAGGCTCAGGCGATGCTAAAGAAGGTCACCGCGAAGGCCCAGGATATCCAGGCGCCGCGCTCACTCGCCGGCTCCCGCCAGGACATCCAGGCCCCGCGCGCGGGTCAGGATATTCAGGCTCCGCGCAGTGGCCAGGACATCCAGGCCCCCCGCTCGCTTGCGGGCTCACGGCAGGACATTCAGGCTCCGCGCGCTGGTCAGGACATTCAGGCCCCGCGGGCGGGTCAAGACATCCAGGCTCCGCGCGCCGGCCAGGACATCCAGGCTCCGCGGGCAGGCCAGGACATTCAGGCTCCGCGTACGGGTCAAGACATCCAGGCCCCGCGCGGTCAGGACATCCAGGCGCCCCGGTCGCTAGCCGGCTCGCGTCAGGACATCCAGGCTCCGCGCGCCGGTCAAGATATCCAGGCCCCGCGGGCGGGTCAGGACATTCAGGCCCCGCGTAGCGGCCAGGACATCCAGGCCCCGCGGGCGGGTCAAGACATCCAAGCTCCGCGCGCCGGCCAGGACATCCAGGCTCCGCGGGCGGGTCAAGACATCCAGGCTCCGCGCGCCGGCCAGGACATCCAGGCTCCGCGGGCGGGTCAAGACATCCAGGCTCCGCGCGCCGGCCAGGACATCCAGGCTCCGCGTAGCGGTCAGGACATCCAGGCCCCACGCTCGCTCGCCGGTGCTAAGTCTTCGGCGGGTAGCGATGCGGCGAAGCTGGTCCGCGAGGCCGAGGCGGCCTGCAAGGCTGGAAACATGGACGCAGCCAAGGCGAAGGCCGTCCAGGCGATGGGCCTGATGAAGTAAGCAGGTATTTTTTGCGGTAGCAGTACCCAGGCTCCAGGGGCCGTCCCCTGGAGCCTTCTTTTTTGCATTTCGCGCGGTATAGAATCTCGAGATGCGCCAGTGGTTCGCGAGCCTGCTGTTCCTCGCGGCTCCTTGCCTCGCCGACGCGGCCCCCTCGGTTCAGGAGGTGTTGCTCCGAGCCAAGCCCGCCGTCGCGCTCGTCGTTTCCGAGGTCGCGGCCGAAGTCACGGTGACGTGCCCGTCCGGCGGCAAGCAGCAGGTCACGCCGCCATCACTGCGCGAGACCGGGACCGGTTGGTTCATCAATCCGAGCGGCTGGGTCATCACCAACGGCCACGTCGTCTCGCCGGCGCATCGGCCCCCGCCGACGATCGAGCGAGAGCTGCTGGAGCGCGGCGTCCGTGAGGCCTGCGGTGACCTGAGTGAGCAGATGCTCGGGGCCACCGTCGCGCGCGCGACGGTCAGGCTCGACCCGTCGATCTCCGTAATCCTCTCCAACGGCATGCGCCTCACCGCGACCGTGGCCAAGTACAGCCCACCGGTCGCCGGCGAGGGGATGTCCGGGCGCGACCTCGCGCTGCTGAAGCTCGAGGCCGCCGACATGCCGGCGCTCACCCTGGGCGACTCCTCGAACACGAAGATCGGTGACAGGATCCACATCCTCGGCTTCCCCGGAGTCGTACTGAGCCACGAGCTCTTGAACGCGTCGGCAAAGGTCGAGGCGTCGGTGACGAACGGCGCGATCTCCGGCTTCAAGCAGGACATCGCCAATCAGCCGGTGCTCCAGGTCGACGCGCCGGCGGCGTGGGGCAACAGTGGTGGGCCCGCCGTCGGATCCACCGGAGAGGTCCTCGGTGTCCTGACGTTCGTGAGCCTCGAGGCGGGCAATCAGGGCACGATCGTGCAAGGGTTCAACTTCGTGATCCCGTCGGCCGCGGTCCGCGAGTTCGTGAAGGGCACCGACGTGAGGCTCGACGAGGTCAGTCGCTTCAACACCGCGTGGCACGCAGGGCTCGACGCGTTTTTCGAAGGAAGCTACGCGCGCGCCGAGAAGCACTTCGCGGAGGCGAACCGACTCCTCCCGGATCTCACCGACGTGCGTCGCATGATGGCCGAGGCGAAGAACCCGCCTCCTCGCCCCTTCCCGTGGATGCGAGTCGCGGCGCTCGGCGCGGCGGCGATCGTCGCGGTCGCGGCGGCTCTGCTCGTGGTGCGCGCGCGGCGCAACCGCTATCGTATTCGGCCGTCGGAGGTTATGCGGCTCATCGAAGCCTCGCCCGACGCGCCACCGGTCATCCTGGACGTGCGCGACGGGGCGATGTACGCCAAGAGCCCGGTCAAGATCCAGGACGCGCGCCACCTCTCGCCGGAAGAGCTCGAGAAGGGCGTCCGCGCCCTCAACGTCGACGCGAATCGCACGGTCGTCGCCTATTGCTCCTGACCCGACGAAGCCACGAGCGCCCGGGTGGCGCGGGAGCTTCGTCGAGCGGGCCTTCGCGACGTGCGGATCTTGAAGGGCGGCCTCAGCGGCTGGGCGGACGCCGGTCTGCCGCTCGACGCGAAGACCGTGGCCGCGCCCGCCTGACCGGCCCGCGGCTAGCCGCCACTCACCCGCCCGCCGGCCAGGAAGTGGACATGCACGTGGTAGACGACCTGGCCACCTTCAGGACCGCAGTTCACGCGCAGCCGATAGCCGCGCTCGGCCAGCCCCTTTGCCTCTCCGATCTTGCGAGCGGCCAGAAGACAGCGGCCGAGCACCTCCGCGTCCCCGGGCTCCATCGCCATGATCGAGCTGATGTGGCGCTTGGGGACGATGAGCAGATGGATCGGCGCCTTCGGATAGATGTCCTTGAACGCGAGGACCGCGTCGTCCTCGTACTCGACGTCGGCCTGGCTCGTGCGCGCGACGATGCGGCAGAAGACGCAGTCGGTCACGAGGCCCGGCCCGACGCGCCTGCTATAATGACACGGCCTCGATAGGACGCGAAAGGGAGCGCAGATGGGAACCTGTCCCAAGTGCAAGCGGAAGATCCGGAAGAACGGCAATCACGTCAAGCTCGGCTCGACCTGGTATCACAAGGCTTGCCCGCGGCGCCGCGCCGCTCAGGCCAAGGCCTAGCCCGCTCCCCGCGCCGCTCAACCCGCAATCTCGTAGAGTCCGATCGGTCGCTTGACGTACTGCCCGTCCGGCTCGCCGACGACCGCGCCGTCCCGGAACACCGTGCGCCCCCTCAGGAGCGTGTGCGTCGGCCAGCCGCGGACCCGCATGCCGGCGAACGGCGTGAAGTCCTGCGCCGAGTGAAGCACCGCGGGCGAGACCACGCGCTCGCGAGCGGGATCGAGCACGACGAGATCCGCGTCGGCGCCGACCACGATCGTGCCCTTGCGCGGATAAAGGCCGAAGGCGCGGGCCGGGTTGGCGCTGGCCAGCTCCACGATCCGCGTCAGCGAAAGGCCGCGCCGAAGATGTCCCTCCGAGACGAGATACGGGTAGAGGAGCGCGGTCCCGCCGAACCCCGGGAGCGCCTTCCAGAGATCCGCGCCCTTGTCCTCCTCGGCGCTGCACGCGTGATCGCTGACGACCGTGTCGATGCGGCCGTCCTCCACGGCCTGCCAGAGGGCCTCGCGATCGGCCTCGGTCCTGATCGGCGGATTGACTTTGCCGACAATGCCCCCGGCCGTGGCGTGCGTGAGCGCCAGGTGATGCAAGGTCGTCTCGAGCCGGATATCGAGGTGCGGATATCGGCGGCGGCCGTCGGCGCCGCTCGCGACGGCCTCGGCGCTCGAGAGATGGAGCAGGTTCACCGGGCAGCGCGTGGCGTCCGTGAGCACCAGGGCCTCGGCGATCGACAGCTGCTCGGTCAGCGGCGGCCGCGAGCGATGGTAGCCTTCGAGGCCGCCGGGGCCCGAGCGCTTCACCTCCTCGATGAACACGCGGATCAGCTCGGCCTGCTCGCAGTGGAGGCTCAGCGAGATCCGGCCGTGGGCGCCGTATTTGAGCGAAGCGGCCGCGACCTGCCGCATGAGGAGATAGAGATGGCCGAGGTCGTACGTGTCGGCCATCGTGTAGGCGCTGCCGCGCGTCGAGTCTGAGGTGAGGTTCAGCCCCTTGTAGAACATGTAGAACTTGAACGACCCGACTCCCTGCTCGCCGACGAGCCAGCCCACCTCGTGGAGCTGCTCGGTCGTCATCACGCCGATGTGGTAACCGAAATCGGTGTGGGCATGGCCGACAGTGGCCGCGACGACCTCGGGGAAGATCATTCGGTAGGGCCCGCTCTTGTTGAGGTAATTCAGCCCGGTACGGAAGTAGCTGATCACCGTGGTCACGCCGCCGGCGAGCGCCGAGGCCGTCGCTCCGCGCGTCGGTGGCCAGGTCGCGGTAGATCCCGATGTGGAAGTGCGAGTCTACCGCGCCCGGGAGCACCAGCCTGGCGCGGGCGTCGACGAGCGCGTCGGCGTCCGCCGGCGCGATCGAGTCCGCGATCGCGGCGATGCGCCCGGCGCGGATGCCGACGTCGCAACGAAGAGCGCCCACGTAGGGAACGACGACCGTGCCACCGAGAACGGCGGTATCGTAGCGGGGCATGGCGAGGGAGTGAGAAGGGGCGAGCGGAGCGGTCCCGTCAGTGGGCGGCGCCGACGGCGGTGGTGATGACCCAGATGAAGTCGATGACGAGCGCCGCGATGAGAATCGCCGACCCGATGTTCAGCCAGAGCCCGATTCTTTTGTCCATTGGCTCCCTCCGGGATGAGTTCTCGGCGCGACCCTAGCACATTCGCCGAGGGTCGACCAAGAGGAGGCGACGATGAGGCTCACCGGGAAGGTGGCGCTGGTGACTGGCGCCCAGCAGGGTATCGGGCGCGCCATCGCCCTGGCGTTCGCGCGTGAAGGCGCCGACGTCGGCGTGAACTACCTCGACGACCGCGGCGCGGCCGACAAGGTCGTGCAGGAAGTCCGCGGCGCCGGCCGGCGCGCCGTGCTTGTCCAGGCCGACGTCGCGCAGCCCGCGAGCGCTGCGGCAATGGTCGCGCAGGTCGTGGACGAGCTCGGTGGAATCGACGTGCTCGTGAACAACGCAGGGGTCTATCCGCGTGTGCCGCTCCTCGAGATGCGCGAGAGCGACTGGGACCTGGTGCTCGATGTGAATCTGAAAGGCGGGTTCTTCTGCGCCCAGGCGGCGGCCCGCGCGATGGTCGCCGGGCGGCGGCGGGGCTCTGTCATCAACATGGCATCGCAGGCGATCCGCGGCGCCGTGCGCGGCGTGCACTACTCGGCCAGCAAGGGCGGCGTCGTCGCCATGACCCGCGCGATGGCGCTCGAGCTGGCGCCGCACGGGATTCGCGTGAACGCGATCGCGCCGGGGCTCACCGACACCGCGCAGCCGCGCTATGGCAACACCGAGGCGGAGCTGGCCGTGATGGCGAGCGCGGTGCCGCTCGGGCGCATGGCGCAGCCCGAGGACATCGCCTGGATCGCCGTGTTCCTCGCGAGCGACGAGGCGGGGCACGTCACCGGTCAGACGGTGCACGTGAACGGCGGCTCGTTCATGCCGTGACGCCGGCGATCCGGCGGATCCGACCTGACGAGGGACCGCGCCTGCGCACCCTGCGGCTGCGCGCGCTGGCCGACGCTCCGATGGCGTTCGGCTCGACCCTGACGAGAGAAGAAGCGCTCACCGACGCCGTGTGGCGCGAGCGAGCGGAGGGCGGCGCTTCCGGCGCCGACAGGGTCACCTTCGTGGCCGAGCGCGACGGCCGATGGCTCGGGATCGTCACCGGTCTCGCGCGCGACCCCGAGGTGCCCGAAGATCCCCGTCCTGAGCTCGTCGCGATGTTCGTCTCTCCCGAAGCGCGCGGCTGCGGTCTCGGTGCCGCCCTCGTCGATGCCGTCGTCGGCTGGGCGCGAGAACGGAAGGCAGGCGGTCTCACGCTGTGGGTGACGGCCACCAATGCCCCGGCCATCGCGCTCTACGACCGGTGCGGCTTCAGGCCGACCGGCGAACGCAGGCCACTCGATCACTCTCCCGCGATCGACTCGATCCGAATGGCCCGCGATCTGCCCTGATCCGCGGCTCATCCACCCTCTGGGGCGGAATCCAATATGGAACACGACGATATTCTGCCTCGTCTAATGCGGGGGAGGATTTTGACATGGCTCGCATCGGATTCGGCCGCATGGCCGCTTCGCTGTTATTCGTGGGAGTCGTAGCCGTGGGCTTGTCGGGCTGCGTTCTCGTGCCGGTCCCCGCGACGCACTAATCCCCTTCACGCCGACGGGATTCGCGCGCCGGTCAGCGTGATCGATCCAGCTGCGGAGCGGCGACGAGCTCTGAGCCGAACGCGCCGGCTCAACGGCTCAACGGCCCGACTTGAAGTGGTGGCGCTCAAGGTTCCAGAGCTCAAAGCAGTCGGCGTGCATAGGGATCGGCCGTGCATCGTCAGCGGTCGACGACCGCGGGGCGCTGGTCGTGACCATCATCATCAGCTCGCTCGCCGGGACGACCTCGTCGCACGCGCCGCAGATCGAGCCGTCACCCGGCTCTCCCGAGATCGTCGGTGGAATGTTCTCGTGTGGCAACCTGCGGTCCGCGAGCTTCAGCCTGACGAGCAGCCGCAGCGCATCGGGATCTCTAGACTCGGATCGCCGCCACGTCTCGCGCAGCTTGGCGACCGTGACTTCGACCTCGCGCATCAGCACGTCCGCGCGGTCGGCGAGCTGGTGGCTCTGCTTGACGAGCCGTTGCGCGGTCTCGCGGACGACGCGCGCCCGCCGCCGCACTTCCTCCGGCAGCATCGCGCACGCATAGAGATGCGCGCGAATGCTCTCGGTCAGGTCTCCCCGACAGTCCGGGCAGAGATGCGTCCGGCCGCTCACATAATCCGTGACGAGCTCGATCTCGCGATAGGCCCGCCCGCACGTGGCGCAGCTGGCGACCGCGTGATCGAAGCAGTAGTAGATGAGGGCGAAGCGCTCGTCGCCGCTCAGCGCCCGCGGTGTCCGGCAGTCGAGATGGCACACGCGGCCGTCGGCGGCGACGACGACGCTATCATCGGGAGACAGGGGCTGCGAGCACCGAGGGCACGTCATATCGTAAGAGAATACTCAGGTGCTGGGTCGGGTCGCCTTGAGAGCCTGCCAGAGGCCGCGCCGGGTCTCCTCGACCGCGGCCTCAGCCTCTCGGATCAGCACGTCCGCCTTGTCGCGCAGCTGCCGGCTCTCCTTCACGAGGTGCTGCGCCATCTCGCGCAGCGCCTGCGCCTTTTGCCGCACTTCGTCCGGCATGATGCCGCAGGCGTAGACGTGTGTCCGCACGTTCTCGGTCAGGTCTCGCCGGCACTGGGGACACAGGTGTGTGCGGCCGCTGAGGAGGTCGGCGACGAGCTCGCTGAGGAAGTAGCTGCGCGCGCAGATGAGGCAGCGAGTGACGGTGTGATTCAGGCAGTAGTAGAAGAGGAGCGCACGCTCGTCGGGAGTGAGGGGCCGGACCGGGGAGTATCGGGACCCAGGCTGTGCCATATGGCCTCCGCCGCCGTCGAACCGGGGCGCCGTCCAGGCACTCGCGCCGCAGACCCCAGCGGTCGTAGGCGATCATATTAGCCTAAAGTCGCCGGCTTTGGGGCCAGACGTGTCGAGCGGGCGATTCCCTACAGCGCACCCGAGCAAAGCTCGTACGATGGCAGCCGTGACCGGCGACGCGGCCCAGATCCCCCTCTGGATCAAGCTCGGTTGCGCGGTCTTCGTCGGCTTCCTCGTGCCCGTCTATCTCAAGCACTACGGCCCCGCGAACTTCCTCTGGTTCTCGGATGTGGCGCTTCTGGCGACTTCGCTGGGGTTGTGGGCGGAGAGCCCGCTCGTCCTTAGCACGATGACCGTGGCAGTCGCGTTACCGGAGATCCTCTGGAACCTCGATTTCTTCGCGCGTCTCCTCACGGGGCGCGCGCCGCTCGGCATGGCCGCGTACATGTTCGATCGGCGCCTGCCCTGCTATCTACGTGGATTGTCGCTGTTTCACGTGGCGCTGCCCATCCTGCTCCTGTGGTCGGTGGGGCGGCTCGGTTACGATCCCCGCGCCCTGCCCGTGCAGACCGTCTCGGGAACGCTCCTGATGATTCTCTCCTACACCTTGACGGACCCTTCGGAGAACATCAACTGGGTCTTCGGGCCCGGCTCCAAGCCCCAGCGTCGGCTCCCGCCGCGCGTCTACATGACGATGGTTATCGTCAGCTTCCCGGTGCTCGTCTACTGGCCGACGCACCTCCTATTGACGAGACTGCTCCCGATCGCGCGGTGAGCGCCGACGCGCAAATCGAAGCTCCATCGCCTGGCATATCGGTTGCGCCGCGTCGAGGATCATGCAACCAGTGCACTGTGGAAGGGATCGATCAGCTTTGGTCTCGTGACCGTCCCGATCAGTCTCGTCTCGGCGATCGAGCCGCGCGAACGCTCGCCTTCAACTTGCTTCACCGGAAGGATCGGAGCCGGATCATCGAGACGCGGTTCTGTACCAAGGAAGACGTCGAGGTGCCCTGGAAGGAGATCGTCAAGGGTTACCAGTACGCGGAGGATTTCGCCAAGGTGCGAGTCCCCGCTACACGAACGTTCGGGCATCTCGCGGCGCTGGAGCCCTTCGGCGAGGCGCTCGTGCTGACGACGATGCGCTACGCTCACGAGATTCGACGACGGAAGGATCTGGATCTGCCCGCCGTCGGCAAGGGCTGGGCCGAGTCAGAGATGAAGCTGGCGCGCCAGCTCGTCCAGACGCTCTCCGGCGAGTGGGACCCGTCCGAGTACCGCGATACGTACTCCGAGGCGCTGCGCCGGGTGATCGAGGCCAAGCTCGAGGGCAAGGAGACGACCCCGCCCGAGCCGCCGGAGCCGGCCGGCGTGACGGACCTTATGGAGGCTCTCAAGCGGAGCCTCGAGAAGCGGCCGCGAAGGCTCGCCAAGGCGGCCGGCGGCCGCCGAAGCGGGCGAAAGGCCGCGGTCGCCTAGCCGATTCGCTCCGCGTGGGTGGGCGCCGAGGGGCGGTCGACACGGGCCACTCGCTCGGTAGGATTTACCGTGTAAATGCTTCCCGAGCGCGCGCGGATCACGCGCCGCGCGGGCCCCGGGCAACCAGTCGATAGAGAACGAGCAGCACGATGGATCCCACCACGGCCATGATGAATCCGACCGGATCGCCTTCGCGATACCAGCCGGCCGTGCGGCCGATGAAGCCGCCGAGCAGGGCGCCGGCAATCCCGAGGAGGACGGTGACGACGAAGCCGCCCGGGTCGCGCCCGGGGGTGAGGAGTTTCGCCACGATGCCGACGACGAGTCCGAAGACGATCCATCCCAGGATGGTCATGTCTTCCTCCCGTAACCTATGGTCTCCCGCAGAGACGCAGCAAGAAGTGTTCCGATCGTTGGGCTCGTTCGCCGAGTCGCGGGGAGGAAAATCATGGGACCGGCAGGCTACCAGCGCTGGCGCGGTCTGCTGTTCATGCACTGGCCGGTGCCGCTCCAGGCGCTGCGCCCGCTCGTGCCGAGCGCGCTCGCGCTCGATTCGTTCGCCGGTCAGGCGTACATCTCGCTGATTCCGTTCGTGATCGCCGAATCGCGCCCGGCGAGCGCGCCCGCGGCCCTGGCCACTCGTTTCCTCGAGACGAATCTACGCACGTACGTTCGGGCCCCTGACGGCGAACCGGGGATCTACTTCTTTTCGCTGGAGGCATCGTCGCTCCTCGCGGTGGCCGCCGCCAGACTGCTCTTCGGTCTTCCCTACTTCCCGGCCGCCATGTCGACGCGACGCGAGGGCTCGAGCATCGACTACGTGTCCCGTCGACGCGGCGCGCGCGATACCGTGGTCGAGGTCACGTGGTCGGTCGACGGTGCGACGGCCCCGGCGGCCCCCGGCACGCGCGACCACTTCCTGATCGAGCGCTACAGCCTCTACGTGACTCGGCGCACCGGACTCTATCGAGGTCGCGTGCGTCACCCGCCCTATCCGCTCCATCGGGCGGTCGTTCGGCGTCTGCGTCAAACCGTGGTGAGGGCGGCGGGACTACCCGAGCCGACGCAGCCCCCGTTCTGCCACTGTTCACCCGGAGTCGACGTCGACATCTTCTGGCTCGAGCGAATCGCAACCTCGCCGGGTTAACGGCGCGGCCGGCGCCGGACGATCCCGGTAACCGGTGCCGGACCACGCCGTACAGGCTCAAACCGCAAGGGAAATGCCCGCGGTCTGACTTCAAGTTGACGACCGCGGGGTATGTGATATCGTCCGGTCCACTCCGCGGAACATATGACGCAGCCGACGTGTCCACGGTGCCAGCAGGCGATTTCGCTGAACGACACCATCGCGTTCGACGGCGTTCACATATGCCACGTCGACTGCCGACGACCGCGAGACCTGACCCAAGAGGAGCGCGCGCTCCTCTTCAAGTACTGCTTCGGCCACGCGGTCGCCGAATGCTCCACCTGCACGCAGAGCTTCCGGCAGCAGGAGCTCGCCTCGGACCTTCTCAGCTTTCGCACGCATCTCTGCCCCCGCTGCCGAACGGACCTGACGGAAAACACGCGAGAGCATCTCTACGCCTGCGCGATGCTACCCGAGGCGGTGCGACAGAGGGCTCAGGACGTGCGCGAGGCAGGGCGGAAGCTCATCAAGGAGAGCGATCACCCCGCGAGCATCGCGTACGTTCTGATCGCCGAGGCGGAAGCCGCCATCGTCGCGCTGCGCGAGACGATGCGGCTGACGGCCTAGTCCCGAGGCCGAGCAAGCTACATGCCCATGTCGAACGCGAACGGGTAACCGAACTGCACCCCGACCTTGACCCGGTTCTCGTCGGCGTCGAAGTCCTGCGTCGTCGAGAAACGCCCGACTCGCTGCAGCAGGAATGAGTATCCGCCGAAGAGGGTGACGTACGGGTTGAGCCGATAGGCCGCTCCGAGGCCGAGTGTGAACACGCCGACGTCCACCCGCTCGATCTGCCGGCTGCTCAGCGACTCCGCCTTCGTCCAGGCCGGATTGAAGAGGACGACCAGATCCCGCAGGGTCGACACCACCAAGGTCCCGATGACGCTCTTGCTGTCGGTCGGGCCACCGAACCCGCCCGCGACGGCGACGTTCTCCGAGTAGAAGACGCTCGCGCTGCCGAAGGGCAGTCGCTGGACGAAG
>Ga0209157_1000055_pt1 | contig 95053 bp, 88 predicted proteins | sample GraSoiAngelo_135_FD_185892 | JGI IMG/M metagenome (GOLD analysis project Ga0209157, IMG submission 185892) | Grasslands soil microbial communities from the Angelo Coastal Reserve, California, USA - 14_0929_05_40cm (SPAdes) (version 2) | ecosystem: Environmental > Terrestrial > Soil > Grasslands ... | reverse complement strand
GGGGCGTGGTGGCGCTCACGGCGATCGTGACCGCGTTGACGTTCCGAATCCAGCCGCAGGTGAAAGAAAACTTTACGACGTGGCCACTGGGATTTGTTTTCCCGGTGCTTGCGGTGGCGGGAATCGCAGGCGTTATTTTTGAATTGAGAAAACATGATGAGCGCAAAGCGTTCTTCGCTTCGTGTGCTTATCTGGTAGGCATGTTGACCAGTGTGGTTTTTGGCGTTTATCCGATGGTTTTGCCTGCGCGGAATCCGGTGTACTCGTTGACCGTGGCGACGGCAAAAGCCGGAGAGTACGGCTTGAAGATCGGATTGGCCTGGTGGATCATCGGAATCATTCTGGCAGCGGGATATTTTACTTATGTGTATCGCTCTTTCGCGGGCAAAGTAGCGGTCGACAAAGACTCGCACGGTTACGGCGATTGAAGCATTGACCCTTCTGAAGTCCTGGGGTGACCAGGATTCGATTCTCAATCGCCCCAGTTTCATGTCCTAAGCTCACCGACACTTTCATCGGTCAAGACCGAAAACAGTCGTCTCACTTGGCAGGTTCCTTTGCGGCGCTGTCTTTGAGCAGTATTTGAATCTCTCTATCGAAGGCGTCTTTGTCCACCATGCCAACGTGTAAGTCAGCGACCTTGCCATTACGGTCTATGAGCAGAGTCACCGGCAACGCGGTAATGCCGAAACGCCCCGCCAAATCCCAATCGCCGATAACCACGGGGTAGTTGACTTGCTTCGCTTCCAGGAACGGTTTGACTGATTTCCAGCCATCCTCATCCACGGAAACGCCAACAACGGATAGTCCGCTCTCTTTGTACTTCTTCTGGAACTCCATGTACCAAGGAATTTCTACTTTGCAGCCCTCGCACCAAGTAGCCCAGAAGTCCAGCAACACTACCCTATCTCTGTAATTGGACAGTTTGACGGCGGTCCCTTTCGAGTCGGCAAGAGTAAAGTCCGGGGCAGCCTTTCGGGAATTGACATCGATCAAATCGGCCTGTGGTCTTACGGGCAGCGCGAAGCACAGAACAACAAATACTATTTTTACTAAGGCATGACGCATCATCTGTAATCCCTCCTAAGTTCTTCGTGAATTCAATTGAAAGTACTTCAATTCGAATCGTCGTTTACAGGTAGCTGTTCAGTTGGGTTACTTGAGAACCGAGAATCAAGTGGCCCGGACGCGTGATTTTTTCATCGTCATCGGAGATAGCTACTTCGATCCTCGTTTGATGCATTGCGTGTAGAAGTTCCTCGATTTTCTCTTGACTCATTCCGACGGCGAAGATCGAGTGCCCTCCAAGGGCAATGCATAAGAACAGTTTGCGTAATAAGTTGCGCACCGACATGTGTATCTCCTACGACGCACGAGGGTTTCAGCGGCAGACCGGATTGCGACGGCGTTACGGACGCGAGAAGTTATCTAACTGGAGGCGGACGAGGCGAGAGAACAGGCAGCGATGGAAATGGAAGAGGAGTGCATACCGCCGGAACGAGGGGAGGGGCAACACCGACGACAATGGCAAGAAAGAACCAAAACGGGACTAAGAAGAGAAAGAGGAGACCCACTACGGGCTGAGCAAGAGTGGCAAGCAAAACCACCGCCACGCAAAGCAAGGCGACTAGCCTCAGCGCAGAATAGGAGGTCTTCATTCTCTTCATTTAATGTCATCTTACGCGGACCACTGGGATTTACAACCGATTTTAGACAGGCTGCTTGGCTAACTCCTGTGCAGTCGCCTAATCGGAACTGGCCCACTACGGCGGCGAATAGGTTGACGCAGGCTGACGGCCGGCGTAGCGTTATAAACAGAATAGAAATGCCAAAGGTGATGCGAATTCGAGTTGCGAGATGGCCGCTGCGGGCGTTGAGTCTGCTGACGATTGTTGCCTTGCTCGTTGCGCCTAACTGTGAGCCACTCTGCGCCGGTCAGAATTGCCGGCGAATCGATGCTTCGGACAAAGCAAACGAGAGTTGTCACGGGGTCGGCGCCGCGCACCACGAGGCGCTGCTCATACATGGGATTCGAAATTGCAATTTGCCGGAATTGCCCGCGATAATTTCGACTTCGACTCCGTTTGGCGGAGCTTCCGGCGAATCGCACTTGGGCGCGCCCGGTGGAATGCCCCTGGAGGTTGAGCAGGGGAATTTGGCTTCCGCAGCATCGTTTCCTGATTCTTGGTTTTGCCGGCCGCATGATCTATCAAGTGAGTTTACGCCTGCGTGGTCGGGCGTCCTTCGAATCTGAGTTGTCCCTCCTGAAAAACTAAGAGCTGACAGTCCCGCGATGGCTTGGAGCACTGCCTGCTTTCGCACTCAACGGTTCTCAGCAGGCATGCAAACCGGAAATATTCCCCATTTTTCTTTCGCGAAGAGCGCGGCTTGCAACACCACGAAACTCAGGAGGCTTAGATGAGCGGTTCACGAAGAAGATTTTTTCAGGATGCGGCAATATTCGGCGCGGGGCTATTGGGAATGAGCAAGAGTCTCGAAGCTCAGGCCGAAAAACCAATGCGGATGGATCCGCGTGAGGCAAATCACTCGCACCCCCCGGCCACGGGCGCGCCTATGCCTATGATGACGCCGGACGTGGCGGACTTGCCGCACGAGATGGATGGCAGCGTAAAAGTTTTCCGCCTCGTGGCCGAACCGGTGAAGAGGAAAATCGCGCCGTTCAAGAACATTGACGCCTGGGGCTACAACGGAAGTTGCCCCGGGCCGACAATCCAGGTGCAGCAGGGCGACCACGTGCGCGTGATTTTCGAGAACCGCCTGCCGGAGTCCACTTCCCTGCACTGGCACGGCCTGGAAATTCCCATCGGGCAGGACGGCGTGCCGTACATCAGCCAAAAGCCAGTCGCTCCCGGCGAGAAGTACGTTTACGAATTCACCTTGCACCAGGAGGGGACGTTCTTCTACCACGCGCACAGCGCCATGCAGGAGATGATCGGGCAAATCGGATTTTTCGTGGCGCATCCGCAAAAAGAGTACAAGCCGCGCGTCGACCACGACTATGGATTGATGCTGCAGGAATGGGCGGTGCTGCCGAGCAACACCGTCCCGAACACGGCGGCGATGGAGTTCAACTGGCTGACGTTCAACGGCGTTTCCGCGCCGATGACGACGCCGTTGCTCGCGCGGCTGGGAAGCCGGGTGCGTCTGCGCATCGTCAATCTCGGAATGGATCATCATCCCATTCACCTGCACGGGCACCAGTTCGTGGTCACCGGGACGGAAGGCGGGCGCGCGCCGGAATCGACGTGGTATCCGATGAACACCGTGCTCGTCGGCGTGGCGCAAGCGCGCGTCCTGGAGTTTGAAGCGAAATATCCGGGCGCGTGGATGATCCACTGCCACCTGCCGCACCACATGATGAACAGCATGATGGATTTGCTGCGCGACCGGCAGATCGAGACCGCCGATCAGACGGACATGAAGGCCATGAGCCAGATGGCATCACTGGCGAAAAGCGTGCCGTTCGAACACGTCCATCACGCGCCGATCGCGCAAAACGCGGAGAGCGTGCCGGGATTCCCGCAGGACGCGTTCATGGAAATGGGGATGGATGAAGTTGTGGCAAAGCCGGAGACCTACGGCCTGCCGAAAAATTGGAGCGCGGGAATGATGGGCATGATGACGATGGTTCGCGTGCTGCCGGAGAAAGAATATGAGGCCATCGTCGCGCGAAAGAAAGCATCTGGCACGGCAATAGAGCATCACCAGGAATCGTGAAAAGAAGAAAGAACATTTAGCACAGAGGGCACGGAGAGCACAGAGTTCATAGAGAAGACGAGGAAACGACATGCGAGTCAGAGCGAAATTTGGAGCGATGATGATTGCAGGAGTGCTGGCGGCGAGTGGCGTCGCGCGAGGGCAGGAGATGCAGATGCCCGGGCAGGAGCAGCACCATCCGATGCAAATGGCCGTGATAAAGCCAGAATATCCACGGATGGGAAGGGCGCAGGAAAAGGTGAAGGGCGCGCTGGTTACGCTGGGGCAAGTGCAAAAGATCGCCAGTGATTCGAATCCCACATTGCGGCAGGCGGAGGCGGAGATTCGCACGGCCAAGGCACGCCAGCAACAAGCCGGGCTGTATCCGAACCCGACAGTGGTTTACACGGGAGATGAAATCCGAGGAGGATCGGTCGGCGGCGGGAAGCAGGGATTTTTTGTGCAGCAGACGATCGTTACGGGTAGAAAACTCGGGCTGAGCCGAGACGTTTTCGGAAGAGACGTGAAGCTCGCGGAGATGGAAGCTGAAGAACAGAAGATGCGCGTGCAAAGCGCTGTGAAGATGGCCTTTCTGCGTGTTCTGGCTGCTCAAGAGCTGCTCGACGCCCGGCGCGACATGGCCGCGATCGCGCAGGATGCCGCGGAAACGCAGCGACGCCTGATGAACACCGGGCAGGCTGACGAAAGCGAAGTACTCGAAGCCGAAGTGGAAACGCAAAGGGCACGCATATCCGCGCGGATGCAGGAAAACACGCTGCGCGAAGAATGGCGTTCCCTCGCGGCGGTGATTGGGCAGCCGGACCTGCCACTCGCAACAGTGGCCGGTGATCTGGAAAAAGGCTGGCCGGAATTGAACGAAGAAGAAGCTGTGGAGGCGATTGCGAAAGAGAGCCCTGCCGTTCGAATTGCCGATGCCGCCGAAGTACGAGCACAAACCGTTCTGGACCGTGCCAGGCGCGAGGCCATTCCGGATGTTCAAGTTCGGGGCGGAATGGAGTACAACCACGAGCTGCTGGGCAGCGTCCCCTTCGCGAAAGGCTGGGAAGGAATCGCGGAAGTGGCCGTACAGATTCCGCTCTTCAATCGAAACCAGGGAAATGTGACGGCAGCGCGAGCGGACATCGAGCGCGCCGGACAGGAGAAGAAGCGCATTGCGCTAACGCTGCGCGAGCGCGCGGCCTCGGCCATCGATCAATATGCGAACGCGCGCCTGATGGCCCTGGAGTATCGCGATGAGATGCTACCCCGCGCGAAAAAAGCGTACGCGCTGATGGTGGAAAAATATGGCCAGATGCTGGCGTCGTATCCTCGCGTCCTGGACACGCAACGGAAACTCTACGAATTGCAAATCGAGTACATCGCTGTGCTTGAGAGCGTCTGGACCAATGGCATCGCGCTGCAAGGGTATCTTCTGACGGATGGGCTCGAAGCGCCGGCGCGGCCGGGTGAAGTCGACCGTCCCATCCGCGAAACCAACGTGCCGATGCCGGAACGCACGATGTCGCCTCGGGAATCGACGCGCAACCCGTAGGTTGCCAGCCCGGCCGCGAGATGCGGGAGTTGCCCCAAGGAGCCAAGAGGCTGCTCGAGCGACACTCCGACCGTATCGAGTGCGAAACACTGGTACCCCAGTAGCGTTGACCAAAATAAAATCCAGTGGGTACTGTGCAGGATAGGGCGTCCGGGTGTCGGCGGAGGTATTTCCGCTGGTTAAAGACCAGAAAATGAACGATTGAAGGTCTGAAAGTCTGGTCAGGTTCCCTGCTTTCCAGAGCCGAAACCCGATTCGCTCCAGGGGGTTTGTGTTACTGGTGCTGCTCTTGCCGGGCGGCAGATCGATGGAACGATGCCAACTGTAACAAAAGCCGGAAGATACGAAATCGTCGGTGAACTAGGCCGCGGCGCCATGGGCGTGGTGTACAAGGCCGTGGACCCGGTGATCGGGCGTACGGTTGCGGTCAAGACCATCCGGCTGAGTGAGGAAGGCACAGGCCTCTCGCGCCCAGAACTCCTGACGCGGTTCCAGACCGAGGCGCGCGCCGCCGGTTTGCTGACCCATCCAAACATCGTAGTCGTTTTCGACGCCGGCGAAGAAGACGGCCTCTATTACATCACCATGGAGCTAGTGGAAGGCAAGAGCCTGCAGGCGCTGCTTGACGACGGCCACGCGTTTCCTCTGCCGCGCACGCTGCGCATCATGGAGCAGACTTGCAGCGCGCTGCAATTCGCGCATGAACGCAACGTAATTCACCGCGACATCAAGCCCGCGAACCTGATGCTCACCGCCGACGATACCGTCAAGGTCACGGACTTTGGAACGGCAAAAATTTTGCAGTTCGGCACCGTACAGCAAACCGCGCACGTCATGGGCACGCCAAGCTATATGTCGCCGGAACAGGTCAAGGGCCGCGCCGTCGATGGGCGCAGCGACATTTTCTCGCTGGGCGTAATGCTCTATGAAATGGTGACCACCGAGAAGCCTTTTCCGGGCCAGAACATAACGACGGTGATCTACAAGATTGTCAACGAAGACCCTGTGCCGCCGCGGCAGATTAATCCTACGATTCATCCGGGAATTAGCGCGGTGGTCATGAGGGCGCTGGAAAAAGAGCCCGATCAGCGATACCAGAATTGCCGCGAAATGTTGGAAGATCTGAGGAATTACCGATCCATCGCACCGGCCAGCGGCAACCCACAATCGACGATGGTCATGGGCGGAGGGTCGCCGGCGGCGACCGTGGTTTCCGGAAATGCCGCGGGTCGTGGCTTCGCCAACGAGGATCAAACCATCATCACGACGGCGCGCTCCCTGAACGCGCGGGCGTCTTCGCCGGGCCAGACCCCGGTAGTGCGGAGAACGGGAGCTATCGCGCCGGCACCAGCGCCAGCGCCTCCGAAAAAGAAAAACGTTCTCGGGACAATTCTCGCGGCGATGCTGCTTCTGGGCGTGATCGTTTACGGGGCGAACAAAATCAAGCCGGTTTTCGAAGCCGCGCGCGAACTTCATGATGCGCAGAAGAAAGACGCTAGCTTGTCTGGCGCGACGCCGCCGGAAGCCACTCCGGACACCGCCAATGCGGGGACCGACGGAACTGGCGCTTCTGAGCAACGAAACGGTGTGGCCGATGAAGCTTCAGCGGCGAAACCAGTCGAGGTCGCCCCAGAGAAGGCGGCAAAGAATCCAGCAAATTCGATTAGCGCCAAAGCAGCGGAGTACAAAGGCCGGATCGAAGAGGCCATTTTCGAAAGAGGATTGACCGGGCGCGTAAGAGTTCAGGCGGCGGGAAACACGCTGACGCTTGCAGGAAAGCTCCGGCCCGCTGAGCACGGCGCACTCTTGAAATTATTGCGGAACGCCCCTTCGGGCGTCCGCGTGATCGATCATCTGGAATACGACGACACGCCGGTTGCCGCCGGCGGCGGTGGAGACGAGGGCGCGCATCCGGTTCCCACAGACGGACGCGGAGCGATTCACGTCGTAACCGATGTGATCGGCGCAACGGCGGTGCTGCGCGGTCCCGCGGGCCAGATCTTAACCAAGTGCGAAACGCCCTGCAGCTTCAACAATTTGTCTCCGGCGCGCTACAGCCTCGAAGTGCAAAAGGAAGGCTATCAACCCGTTCAAACCGCGTTGCAAATAAAGAGCGGCGACGCCCAGGACCAGAAGATCAAACTCGAATCGCTGGCCAAGGGCATTTTCATCAGCAGCCAACCTCCGGGGGCTGATGTCTTCATCAACGGCGCGAAACAGTCCGGACAAACACCTGTGACGCTTCCGCTCGCACCCGGCCAGTACAACCTTGTCTTGCGGCTACAAGGATATGAGCCTTACGCCGGGCCGATTCAGGTAAAGGACAATATCCAGACCCAGTTCCCGGTTGTCCTAAACGAAAAGGCTGCGAGCCGCGTCGCCTGGGCGCAGGTGAATTCCAATCCCAAGGGCGCAGAAATCATCGTGGACGGAGCGTCGACTGGGCAGTTCACTCCCGCGCGCGTGCAGGTACCTGCCGGAACCCACACGATTACCCTGCGTTTGAATGGATTTCAGCAGGCAAAGAAGATGTTCCAGGTAAGTGAAGGCGGCGCGGTCAACATTGACGAATCGCTCCACGAGAAATAGTCCTCTGAATTGCCGGGAGTTTCGAGCAATAGCTCATCGACCTCCTACCCTGAAACCCCCAAAGACCCTACTCGAAACGTAACATTTTGTTACATAAGACCAACTTGAGTCCTAGAACTCCCTCTGGTACTCGTTCCAGACAAAAGACTTAAGGGCCTTCGATCCAGGCCGGAGGCGTGCTTGCATTATTGGTTAGGCTATCTGCCCCCTTACGAGAGGGCACCACCAGTTGGAAGAGGGCTTCCTCGCCGCTCGATACGGTGTAACGAACTGAGAACAAGTGGAGATTCCTTTGGTCCGCAGGGCCACAGTGCCGATCAACGAAGCAAGACGCGAGGCAGCGTCGCAGGCAAGCCCGGACGCCACGCCGCGCACCTCGCTGCGCCAACTCGCCTACGCCGTCTCCCGAGTCCCTGCCAGCATAATGGACCAAAAAGCCAGCGAAGTTCAGCACGCACTTCGCAACCTTCATTTGCTGATACGGTCGGAACGCCTTTACCAGAAGGATCATCCACTCCGGCTCGATAGCCTGGACAGTGCTTACGATTCCATCCGCAACGTTACCGAACTTCTGGGCGGGCTGGAGATTCGCGTGGAACGCGGCGGTTTGGTGGCGCCGAGAATCGGCGACGCTCACCTGCCGGACTCGCGCGGAGAAATGCAGGCGCTTGCGGTCGACTTGCAACGCGCCGGAATCCACGCGCTGGCTTTCTTGAAGAAATTCCATGTAGGCGAACTGGACACGCTCGCGCGACTGGTGAAGGCATCCTTGCTAAAATCGGAAGACCCAGCAAACGGTACGGGCAATTCCTGGTGGCCGGCGCGACTTCTGGAGAACCGCGTGGAAGGCATTTCTGTCAATACGCAAACGGAGCGCCGTGTGGACACGGTGCTGGCAAGTCTCATCGGCGCGCTCGTGGCGTACGGCGGACATTCGCCGCGCGAAAAAGCCGATTCGCCCATCCAGCCGCCGGACTCTGACGATCTGGTGGCCTGCCTGCGGCTCTTGGCGCGGCTCACTCCGCCTCTCGAAAGCGCTCGCGGTCTTTCCCCGGAAGAGGCGGCGCGCGCCATTCACGGCGCGATGGAAGAAGCCAGCCGCGACAGCGTGTGCATGCTGCTGAGCTCCGTCTCGCAATATGGACCGCGTGAAGGCGAACGGCCGCAGCCCTATTTGTTGCGCCTCTCTGAGAACATCATTTTCGAATTTCTCGGCGCGGAATTTTCCAGTGGATCGCTGACCGCTTCCTCCGTCAGGCCGACAATCTCTCGCTTGAGTGACGTCATCGTCGAGGCCGGCGGCTATTCCGGTCCGCACTCCTCGCAGCATCTCTCGTCGCTGGCCGTCACCTGGGCGACAGACACGCACCGCGAACAGCTTATCGATAAGTTCTGGCTGGAACTGCCGCCCCGCGAGAAATCCGCAGTCTTGCGCAGTCCGGACGTTTGGTGTGTTCCCGTTGCTGCGCTGCGACATACGCTTGGGCAACTTGCCGAAGCCGGCGCGGACGCTCCTCGCCGCGAAGCGCGCAACGTCGTCCTGAATTATGCGCGCCGCATCGAGCACGCGGAACCTTCCGCGAGGCGTTTTGTGGCCGCAGGGCTCAATGAACTGTCTTCGATTATCGAATCCCTTTGGCCAAACCAGTTGCCGGAAGACTTGAGCCGCGGTGCCATGAAAGCACTGGACACGGAGAAGTCTCCGGAAACCGCGGCGCTGCTCGCGGCCTTCGTCGAATCTCTCGGGCGAATTGCCGTAAGTCGCGGCGACTATTCCGGTTTCGAAGCTATCCTGACCGGTTTGGAACGCGCTCCTCACGATAAAGAACACGATCACATGTCGGCGCTGGCGCATCGCCTGGTCGCTCAGGATCGCTGGCTCTTGCTTGTGGACGCCGCTCTGGCAAACCGTCCCCTGGATCCTGTCCTTCCGCGGCTTTTGCAGCGCGATCCCGAGCGGCTGCTCGATCGCATGACGTTGCTTCTGACGGAACCACGCGGCCCGGAAATGGTGCCGGCGATGGCGCGGCTCGTCCGCACGATCGGCGTCCCCGTTCTGAACCTTCTTGAAGCCCGACTGTATGAAGCCCGCCGCCAGCGCGTGACCGCGGCAATCAAGCTCTTGGCCGCCGCAGACCCAGAGCGGCTGCTCCGAGGCCTCGCGCGCGCCATGGCCAGTTGGGAATGGAACCTCCAGGACCTGGCCGTCAGCGAACTCTCGCGCCCCAGTAACACTTCATCGGCGGTGAGTACCGCTTTCGTCTTCTCCGCCATCCTGGCCGACGCGCATCCCATGGTTGTTCCGATGATGATCGACCAGCTCGGCCTGGCGCAGGAAACCACCGCCGTGCCGCAACTCATGGAAATTGCTGCCGGCGAACATGAAGTTTTGCGCGATCAGTTTGTGCGTATCAAGGCCATCGAAGCGCTCGGCCGTATGCGCGCCTCCGATGCCGCCGAGCTCCTTCGCAAGCTGGCGGAGAATCGCGAGGGCCTCACTTACGCGGAGCCCGCCGGCCTGCGCGCCGCGGCGGAAGACGCCCTCGCCCTGATCGAGAACCGTCCGTCGTTCAAGCAAGCAGCGGCGGCGTTCGGAGCGCCCGCTCAATCGAGCTCAGGCTATGTCATTCCCCGCCGCTACACGCGAGTTCCGCTCGACTCGCCTCTTCGCGCGCAGATCGAGGGCGCACCAGCGGGGCTTTCTCGTGTAAAGACCATCAGCCTGGGCGGCGCTTATCTGGAGTCCCCCCAAAAGCTCAGTGTTGGCGACTCCATCAAGCTCGAAGTCCGAGCCGGTCTCCGCAAGATCAATTTCACCGCCGTCGTCCGAAACATCGGTCCGGACGGAAGCGGCATCGAATTCGTGCACATGCGCGACGAAGATCGCGAAAAACTCCGCAAGCTCGTCCAGCGCCACCTCCAGCTCTAATTCATTCCCTCTAAATCTTGGCTAATTCCAGTCCCTTGTTATTGTTCTCTTGCCCTGAATAGCGCCGCCGACGGCGTTCCCATGGCGACAAGATGCGACATTCTCTGGCTCCCCCGCTGTTTCGTACCTTGTCTCTTGCTAGTCCTCCGGCCTTCGTGGATTCTGCCCTGGTGCCGGGTGTTCCCAACGAAATCAGGCTGGCCCTCGGGAGAGAGCCAGAGGCGCATGTCTGCTCTCTGATAGTTCGTTCTGGGCGACGGTTCGGAAGTTTTCAGTTGAAAGCGACGCTACATTGCAGTAAAAGCCGTGTATTCAATTGTTTCATTAGAAAAGGCGGGTTGTCCCGCCACCGCTAGGGGTAGCGGAAGATTTTCGGGTGCACAACTTAGGAGGAGTCATGCAACGCAGTCAGGGTGGGTGTGTATCAGCCTCTTTGAAATCCATGTTAGCGGGAGCGCTCGTGCTTTTGGCGGTGCTCGGTTGCGCCACGATGGTCTCGGCACAGGTCAATACGGCAACTCTGTCGGGAACGGTATCTGACCCTCAAGGTTTAGCGGTCAAGGGTGCAAGAGTCACGATGACCAATGCAAGCACCGGCGCCCAGCGGACCGCCGTCACGGATGATGGCGGACGCTATAATCTCGTAGGACTTCCGCCGGGCCGATACAAGATGATCGTCGATGGCGGAACCAACTTCGCGGTCTACGAGAATACTTCGGTTGTTCTCACTGTAGGCGAGGCCGCTACATTCGATGCCCATTTGGACCTAAGAGGCATGCAGCAGACGGTAACGGTGACAACCGAAGCCGCTCCCATCGAAACGAGCAAGACCGATGTCTCGCAGACCGTCGAGCAACGCCGCATCGACAACCTCCCCATCAACGGCAGGAACTACATCAACTTTACGCTTACCAACTCGCAGACCACTCGTGACGTATCTCCTACCATCGGTCCTGCTCCCAATAGCGGGTTGAGCGTAGGCGGAGCGCGCGCTCGCGGCACGATGGTCAGCATTGACGGCGCCGACGCCGTCGACAACTCCATCAACGCCATTCGCTCGACAATTTCGCAAGAAGGAGTCCAGGAATTTCAGCTAATTCTCAGCAACTTCAACGCCGAGTACGGGCGCGCTAGCGGGGGCGTCATCAATATCGTCACGAAGAGTGGAAGCAATGAATCCCACGGCGACGCCTTCGGCTATTTCCGGAACAAGGCGTTCCAGGCGCGCAACCCTTTCTCCGGCCAGGTCAATCCGGTAACGGGTGCGCTCGATCCCGTCAAACAGGCGTATACACGCACCCAAAGCGGACTCGCTTTTGGCGGCCCGCTCAAGAAAGACAAGACCTTCTATTTCGCCTCCTACGAATATACCCAGCGTGAAGAATCGGGCTTCTCCAGCATCGGCATCAATAATTTCGGTATGATCCCGGCAACCACGCAGTTTATCCCTGGAGTCACGCTACAAATCACTAAGGATCAGGATGCGGCCGTTCAGGCCCTATTGGCCAAGTCACAGCAAGCTGCGGCCGCGGGGAATCTCGCGCTCGCCCAGCAACTCGGACAACTTGCAGGCAGCTATGAGGTGTTTATGGGTTCCGCATCAAGCGTTGCCCTGAATGGGTTTGATTTTGGCGCCGTCGCGAATGGGTTCTATCAGTCGAAAGGGATTTCCCTGACGGCTACGCCAGGCCGGCAATTCCCCATACCCGTAGCATGTCCCGCTGGTCAGCCCGTCAACAACGGGGCCACCTGCTCGAACTTCGGCGTGTACGTCGCCCCGCTGCCTGCATCCTTTGCACCGCTGCAGGGAGTTCGAGGGAACTATCCGGTCATGGAGAAGACCAGCTTGTGGTCCGCCCGCCTTGATCAGCGCTGGAACAATCGCAACAATTCGTTCCTTCGCGTGGGCGTTTCTCCCTCACTCGTGACGGGCCTTCCCTCGACTTCGCAAAATCAGGTATTCGGGCAGAACTCCGGCTCCCGCGCGGGCTACAACCAAACTCGCGATCTCAACTTTACGTTTCAACATGACACCATTGTCAGCGACTCCACTTTTAATGAATTTCGCACGCAGGTCGCCCGGCGCGGGATTCACTTTGGTTTTTCACAACTTCCGGGCGGCTCCGATATCGGTGTGAACATCCCGGGATTCGCGTACTTCGGGCGCGAACCGTACTCCACGGTAGACCGCATCGAGCGCCGGTTTGAATTCACAGACAACGTCAGCATGGTTCGCGGCAAACATACCTTCAAGATGGGCGGCGATTTGAATCTCATTCAATTGCGATCCAAGAAGGAGCAGATCTTTGAGCTGGATTTCGGCGGCGACGTGAACTTCGGCGGATTCTCTGCGTCGACGTTCAGTTTCCCTAACAGTGCTGCCGGAGTTTCCTTGCCCGGCACGACTGGACTGCAATCCTACGGTCTGGGAGTTCCAACTTCGTATATACAGGGCATCGGCAATTCCAACAATCCTTTTGACAATATCCCCATGGGCTTCTTTTTCCAGGATAGTTGGCGCATGAACCGCCACCTGACTGTTAATTACGGCGTGCGCTTTGACGCGGAGATCAGCCCGCTCTTCGCGCCCGCAACCGCCGTCAATGCCGCCGCAGAGAACGTGCTGGGCGTTGTAGAAGGGATCCCGCGTGATTACAACAATGTCGCTCCGCGTATTGGATTAGCCTGGGATCCCGTTGGCAACGGCAAGACGGTGATCCGCGCCGGTTACGGTCTGTTCTATGACCATCCGCTGCTAGCCACAGCTTTCGACTCCGTAACGGCCGACGGCGGGCGCTCAGTGCAATTACTCTCCACCGGCGGCACGCCTTCCGCATGCGGGTTGATCCCTCAAGCACCTGCCTGTGGCAATGGTCTAGATTCCCCCACCAACCTGAACGGCTCTTCCATTTTCCAGGGTGTGTTGAACGCGCTCCCGAATATGTTTTACCTGCCCGGCCAACAGCGCTTCGATCCCCTTGCCACCGGTTCACTCTTTGCCGATCAGAGCTACCTGACGGCCGGATTCCCGCTACCCATTCTGCCGTTCACTCTTCCTCTCGGGAAGAATTTCGTCTACGGCTACGCGCGCCAGGCGAATCTCACCATCGAGCGGGAAATCGCCGGCTCCTGGAAATTCAGTGTCGGGGCGCAGTCAACTCGTGGATTACACTTGAACCGTCCGCAGGATGTGAACTCCACGGACCCTCATCTACTCGCGCAGAATGCGTTTAACGCTGCTGCGTCAGGCCTCAGCGTCGGTAATCCCCTCACAGTCGTGGTCCCGAGCGGAGCGCCAAATTCGTGCGTCAATACAAGCACCGGCAGTATCTTGCTGATTGCTCCGGGTGCGCTTGGCCAGGGCTATGCCGCGGCGAACTGCCCTTTGGCAGCCCGTGTCGGTTTCGTGGGCACCCCAGCCTTCTTTAACTTCTTCCGGCCTTCTGGCCCAAATCCATCTTTCTTCGGCCTTGTGGCCCCCGGACAGCCACTGGCCGTCGGATACGCAACCCAAGTAGCATTGGCAACTCTGGCCGGCTACCCAAAGGGCTTCAGTGTCCCCGTTCCCTTCAATAGCGTCGACGCGCAGCTCTCCAACGGCAACTCCTGGTACAACTCTTTGACCTTCAATCTCACCAAGCGCTTCTCCAAGGGCTTTGAGCTGCTCTCCAGTTACACGTATTCCCACACCATCGACGACTCGACCGACCTGCAGTCTCCCCTCGAGCCACAGGACAGCCGGTTCCCCAACCTCGAACGCGCTAATTCGGTGAACGACCAGCGCCACCGCTGGGTGAACAGTGCTGTCTTCCAATCGGGGAGCGCCAAGCACGGTGACGGCTTCTTCAAATATCTCTTCGGGGATTTCAGCCTGTCCCCCATCGTCGAGTTCTCCTCCGGCCGGCCGTTCAACGTCATCACCGGCACGGACACGCGCCTGGATTTGGGCGCGTCGCAGGCCCGGCCTTCCGTTGGAGGCGGCACGGCTTCGCCCTTTATCCCCGGCGTGACCTTCGGTCCGGCTAACGTTTGCCTCAACAACGACGGCAGCACATTTCAGGTTCCTCTTGTTGCTCCACCGGCAGGTTGCAACGGAAATCTCGGCCGGAATGCCTTCACATCGCCGAACTTCTTCCAGGTGGATCTGCGACTCTCCCGTCGCATCCCCCTGGGCGAGCGCTTCAAGGTCGACGTCATCGCAGATTCTTTCAACCTGCTCAACCGCACCAACATTGCCGCCGTCAACCAGCTTTGCGATCCCTTGGCGGGTTCCACCTGCAGCGCAGGCCAGCCGACGGCTTCCTACGACGCGCGCCAATTTCAGTTCGCCCTCAAGTTGAGCTGGTAACACAACTTTTCGCACCGGCCTAAGCCCGCAATCCAAGAGGGTCCCTCCCCGGACCCTCTTTTTTTTCAATCCACGGCACTGCGCCTCTTGGCGCCGCCTATCCCTTTCTTCCTATCCTTCCGCCCTAGAGCTCCGCATCTTCCAATCTTCTCATTCCCTTTCCCCTTTCCTTTCAACTTTCAACTGTCGATCGAAGATCCCGACCGTGTCGGGACTGTCGACCTCTGCTAAAGTAAGAAGACCGTTTCCCGTGTTCGTATCGGAGAGGAAATGAATGCATTTCTGATTGGCGGCGTGATTCTTGTGGCCATCCTGGTGTTCTGGCTGGCTTTGCAGAGCTTGCAAAGCCGCCAGAAGAGCGGCGCTATCGAGTCGCAGATGAACGAATTGCGCCGCGACCTCCAGACCATCGCCACGTCACAGGCCCAAAGCACCGGACAATTGGAGACCATCGCCAAGGGCGTCGCGCAGCGCCTCGATAGCGTCACTCCCGCTTTGCAAGACGCCATCAAGAACTCCGCCCAGATCACCGGCCAGATGACTTCCGACGCACAAACCAAGATGGCGGACGAGCTCAAGAACACCCGCGAGCAGATTAGCCAGATTCAGCGGCAGCTCGGCGAAGTCCAGCAAGCCGGCAAACAGATGTCCTTGACCGCGCAAACGCTTGAAGGCATTTTGGGCGGCGCCAAGTCGCGCGGCTCCCTGGGTGAAGTGACTCTCGAACGCTTACTCGAGGATTCCCTCCCTCGGGCGCAATATGAGATGCAGTATCGCTTTTCTAGTGGAGAAGTAGCAGACGCCATCATCAAGCTTCGCGACAAAAAATTAATGGCGATTGACTCGAAATTTCCTCTCGATGCCTACCGCAGGATCACCACCGAGGGCGAGGAAGCACGCCGCGCCTTCGCCGTCGCGGTGAAGGGCCATGCCGACGCCATCAGCAAGAAATACATCGTGCCCGATGAAAGCACGCTCGATGTGGCCTTGATGTTCGTTCCTTCGGAAAGCGTCTACTACGAGCTTCTGCAAACGTCGGACAACAAGGGCCAGCCCCTCGACGGTTATTGTCGCGACAAGAAAGTCATCGCCGTATCACCGAATACTCTCTACGCGCATCTCTGCGTAATCGCCATGGGCCTTCGCGGCATGCAGATGGAAGAAAACGCCAAGCGCCTCTTGGAAAGCCTCTCGGGGATGGAAAAGCAAATGGAGAAATTCGCTGACAAGTTCGCAACTCTGGGGACGCATTTGAAGAACGCCCAGCAGAGCTACAGTGAGTCCGACAAACTCTTCGAGAGGGCCCAGAACACTCTCGAAACCGTGCTCGGCGCCGGTGTTCCTGAGCTTCCTTTCGAGGATCCCCCCGCCACGCTCGTGCTTCCCCGCGAAGCCAGCGCCAAGAAAGGCGCTTGATCGATGCTTCGCAGCTTCTGCCGCAAGTTTTCCTGACTTTTTCAAAAACCGTGATGCACTTAACTTTGTAGATGACTCCGCTTGGAGCGAGGGAGTTTGCCATTCTTTTCCTAGGAGCAACCCTTTTCTAGGGTATGCCTTCCCAAAGCAGCCTAAGTCGCGTCCTTTAGCGACAACCTAATTTAGGATTCCGGTATACCGAAAACTCCTCTGCTCGCCGCAAATAGTGATTGTTGCCGTCTCACTACGGCGTATTCACCGGCTGCGGACGCCCAAGCGACGGCACCAGGCGGATCGAAATCAGGAAGCTGCCATTCTTTCGCCCCACAACTTCAAACTTGCCAAGATTTTCCGCACTGCCGCTGCTGGAGGCTCGCACCGGATTGCCGCCAGTAAGTTCCGCGATTTCCGGGGCCAGGTTTCGCGCTTCAAACGTAACCTTGGCCGTCGTTCCGCGCACGCGCACCGTAAGTGCCCGATGCTCGCCCGGTTTCAAGGGCGAAGAGTCAGCTTCAAGCTCCAGCCCGACAAACGTCACGGAGAACGCAGGCGACTGGCGTTTCGCGCAGGAAATACCCACCTCCGCGGGGCCAGGCTGCAGGTCTTGGGGGGGAAGCACGACCAGTGCAGTCGGGGAAGAGGCCAGCACCATCGCGGGCTGCCCCGCAATGGCCACTTGATTGGCGTCCGCGTCGCCGCAGAAGCCCTTCCCCAGAATTTCGAAGCGGTCCGCCAGCGAAGCGACTCGCGGCGCGGAGGAAACTTCGAGCGAATCCGACGCGGCCCCGCCCGGCGAGAGAATGACTGTGGGCACCTGCCCCGGGCGTCCCGCGATCGAGCCAAAAATCACGCCGGGATTCAACGGCGCGACGAAAAGAGCCCGGCCCGTCGCGTCGGTCTTCAGCCGGTCTCCGTTTGAAAAATTCACCGTAACACCCGGCGTCAGCCGACCATCCACATCCAGCACTGCGAGCGTGGCGCGCTCGCCCGAAACTATTCTCCGCGGCAGCAGCAGGATTCGCGCTCCGGAAGCTGCGGGCGGAGACTGCGGAACAGCAGTCTCGGAAGCAAAAACTACAGCGGAAAGAAAAGCGAAAGGGATTGCGGCGGCGCGGCGGCCAATAAACATGCGTGCGATTCTAGCGGAGAATGCCACGCCGCGAAAGCAGCCCAAAGAAGCGGCGAACATCTTCGCAGGTTATTTCTTGGCCAGCACCGGTTCTTCTTCCAGCGAATAGGTCAGCACCGTTCGCCCCATTACTCCGGCTGTCAATTTCCGCAGCGTGTAGCGGAAAGGTCGGGCCAGCATTCCGCTGGAACTCCCCTCCAGCCGGTAAAACGTATCCTGGTAACGCACGGTGCGCGGCGGAGTCCAATCCTCTTTTTGCCGGCTCGCGCGAATTTCCAGAAACTCCTCTGTTCCATCCGCGCGAAAGAAAAGTTCATCGGGAACTTGCACAAGCCGCCTTAATACAGCTTTTTCTCGAATGGCTTCCACATACGAAAAGAGATTGCCCTGCGCATACCCCGCGGCGCGCGCTGCACTTGGTTCGCTTTGTCCCGAAAGTCTTGCAAAGATCTTGCCGAATAAGAACAGCGGAAAGGTCCCCAGATTTGTCTCCGTGAATGCCGCGCCCACCAGCCGGACGGCGCCTTCGATTGCCGCGAAGGCGATGACCCATGTCAGAGGTTGCGTCGCCCAAATCACCAGCGCGGTGAAACCGATCTCCTGCTCTGTCACTCGCGCTCCCATTTTTCCAGCGAGCGCCGAATCCAGGCCACGATCCACAAGGAGTGCCATGTAGTACGAATACCAGTACATCAGTGCAATGACTGCGACTGTCGCCTCGCCAAATCCGCTGAGAACCGTGGCTCTCCGCCAATCCACGGATGCGCCGCCGGGCAGCGATTTGCGCCACCTTCGCGGCAACAACGCAAGGAATGGGCCAACAATATAAGTCAGCACGGAAAATCAACCTCTGCCTATCTTAAAGGAGGTGTTCGAGACTTTGTTCGTTCCCGGAGCGATTAGACCGAATGAGTAATCGGAAATGAAAGCCGTGGCGGTCTCCGACTCTCGGGTAATTCTGGCCAACCCCAAAAGTTGAACAGCTCTGTGTCGCCCAGCGGGGGCGTCCCGCCTGCTTACCCGCGTATCCCTGTGTAGCGAAAGAGCGAGTAATCAGTAGGGTTCAAAGCCTTTCGCGGGCCTTGGGGCTCTGGTAGCTTGGGAACAGAGTCGCCCGGTATAGGTATGGGCAGGGGTGTAATTTCAAGGGGGCAGCGGGAGTTCGTGTGCGAATTGCAAGCGGCGGCGTGACCGATGTGGGTCGCGTCCGTTCCAACAACGAAGATTGCTTCAAGATCGTTGAGCCGCTGCACCTCTTTGTGCTTTCCGACGGTATGGGAGGCGAAGCCCACGGCGAAATTGCCAGTGCGATGGCTGTTGAAACCGTCGTGAAACATTGCCTGGACTTCGAGGCGAATCCTGCGGCCAAGGTCGTCGGAGCCGTAGAGCCCAAGTGGAGCGCCCGCACAAAGCGTCTTTCGACCGCGGTCCATTTGGCTAATCGGAATATTTTCAAGTCGGCGGAAGCGAACCCTGAGCAGCACGGTATGGGCGCGACTCTCACGGCCGTGTGGATCGATGGCGCAAGTCTCAGCGTCGCTCACGTGGGCGACAGCCGCGCTTATTTGCTTCGCGGTGGCGGCCTGCTGCAGCTTACACGGGATCACTCTCTGGTTGCCGAACAGGTGCGGCGTGGAATATTGACCGCCGCCGAGGCCGAAGAAAGCGACATGCAAAGCGTTTTGCTGCGCGCGCTTGGCGCGCAGGCGGAAATCGAAGTGGATGCAGAGGAGCACACGCTCTTTCCTCGCGATGTTCTGCTGCTCTGTTCCGATGGATTGACGCGCGTGGTCACGGAACCGGAAATTGCAGGAACGCTGCAGGCCGAGACCGACCCTGGGCGAGCGGCGGAAAAACTTGTTGCCCTCGCGAACGAACGCGGCGGCCCGGACAACATTACTGTTGTGATCGCGCGGCTCGACAAGGATTCCAGGGGATGGTTTTGGTGGTTGCGCGGCACACCGCGCAAAAATCCAGGTTCGAATGGCAATCTTGGAGGAAATTGAGATGCCGAAGCTTAGCCTCATGTTTGAAAACAAAATCGTCAAAGAGGTTTCTGTTGGCACGCGGCCGGTGACCATCGGCCGCTCCCCGGACAACGACTTGCCGGTGGACAACCTCGCCGTGTCCAATCACCACGCCAAGGTTTATTTCGAGGCTGGCCGCATGGTCGTTGAAGATCTCGACAGCCTCAACGGCACTTTTGTAAATGACCTCCGCGTCGAGCGCGCCACATTGCACGATGGCGACAACATCCACATCGGCAAGCACAAAATCAAGGTCGATGCCAGCGGCGACGCGCCGGTTCCCTGGGACTCCGGCCGCAAAGCCGCCGCGCCGCGCATCGACGAAACCATGGTGCTGGACACCAAGGAGCGCCGCAAGATGCTCCAGCAGGCCGCCGCTATGGGCGAATCCATGCAGTTTGCCGGAACGCGCATGAAGGTCCCCACACTGGTGGTTCTCAGCGGAAACACGAACCAAAGGGAATATGTTTTGACCAACAAGCTCACGGTCATCGGAAAATCCGCCATGGCCACGGTTCGCCTTCAGGGCTGGTTCAAACCACAGATGGCTGCGCAGATCAATCAACTCGATGACGGCTACTATCTCGGCGCCGGCGACAAAGTGCCCAGCATCAATGGCAGGCCCATCTCCGGTCCAGTGCGTCTCAGCGATGGGGATCTCGTCGAAGTCTCCGGCGTGCGGCTGAATTTTATTTTCCGCGAGTAGAGCCGGGCGCGCAAAAAATCTTTCCAGATCGTTCTGGACAAACGGCCCGATGATGGCCCCTCTCGCGCTGCTATGACCCACAAATAGCGCGCTATTGCGCTGGGCGGTCTTCCTCACTCACGCAATCCGATAGTCACAGATCGCCGTCCAATTTGGATGAGGGCGTCCGTGTACCTTGTCTCAGAATGTCGGCATCGAATGGAGTTGCAAACAAGGGAGAGCCGACCCACGGGTCTAACTGATACGAAGCGTGGGACTTAATTGAGGCAGTGTTTGAGTCGAATGTGCACCTTGGAATTGGGGCGGATGGTTGCGGAGTTGGTAGATGTGCCGCCGGATGGACAAGCGATTCGGGACGTACCCAAACAAAGGCCCCCAGGAATCTAAGTTGAATCAGTGGTGGGTAGGCGGCCCGTAGCAACAACGGGACGCCGCCAGTGCAAGAGAGCGAACTAAGACATTATGTGGATTGTTCGACTAGCGCTGCGGAGGCCATACACATTCGTGGTGATGGCGCTTGCCATCATCTTGCTTACCCCTGTTGTGCTGCTGCGCACGCCGGTCGACATTTTCCCGGACATCAACATCCCGGTCATCTCTTTGGTGTGGACCTACAACGGCCTGCAACCTCAGGAGATGGAGCAACGCATCACCTCCAACGTCGAACGCGGCGTAACCACGCTGGTGAGCGACGTCGAGCACATCGAATCACAATCGCTCAACGGAATTGCCGTCATCAAAGTTTTCTTTCAACCCGGCGCCAACATTCAGACGTCGTTGGCGCAAACCGCCGCCATCTCGCAAACCTTTTTGCGCTTTCTGCCACCGGGAACCACACCGCCCCTGGTCATTATTTATTCGGCATCGACCGTGCCGGTCATCCAGATCGGCTTGACCAGCGACACGCTCAGCGAGCAGCAGCTTTTCGATTTCGGCAACTATTTTATCCGCACGCAACTTGCGACTGTGCCGGGCGCTGCCACGCCATTTCCTTACGGCGGCAAGCAGCGCGTCGTTAGTGTCGATATCAATCCCACCGCGCTTCAGGCCAAGGGCCTTTCTGCGGTCGATATCGTGAACGCCGTCAACGCGCAAAATCTGATTCTCCCGACGGGCACGGCAAAGCTGGGCACTCTCGAGTACAACGTAGAGATGAACGGCAGCCCGCAATCCGTCGAGGAGCTGAACGATCTGCCGGTCAAGACCGTGAACGGCGCGACGATTTACATGAAAGACGTCGCTCACGTGCGCGACGGCTTTTCTCCACAGACCAACATCGTTCTGTCCAACGGGCAGCGCGGCGTGCTCATGAGCATCTACAAGACCGGCACGGCATCGACCATTGACATCGTCGACCGCGTCAAGAAGATGCTGGACTTTAACAAAGGCTCGATCCCCGAAGGCCTGCGGATCTCCACCTTTTTCGACCAGTCGCTCTACGTGCGCGCTTCCATCCAGGGTGTTATTCGCGAAGCGATCATCGCGGCCTGCCTGACTGCCGTGATGATTCTGCTCTTCCTCGGAAACTGGAAAAGCACGCTGATCATTGCCATCTCGATTCCCTTGTCGATTCTGGTCAGCATCCTCTGCCTCAGCGCTCTTGGCCAGACCATCAATATCATGACGCTGGGCGGCCTCGCGCTTGCCGTGGGCATCCTCGTCGATGACGCCACCGTCGAAATCGAGAACATCAACCGCAACCTGGCGATGGGCAAGGAAACCGTTCAGGCCATCCTGGACGGCGCGCAGCAGATTGCCGTGCCCGCTTTTGTTTCCACGCTTTGCATTTGCATCGTTTTCATCCCTATGTTTTTTCTATCCGGCGTGGCGAAATTCTTGTTCGTTCCGCTGGCCGAAGCCGTCAGCTTCGCCATGCTGGCTTCTTACATGTGGTCGCGCACGATCGTGCCGACGCTGGCCATGTATCTCCTGAGCTCGGAAGACGAATATCACGCCGAGGAGCACGCAGGCGAAAAGATGGGTTTCTTCCGCCGCTATCAACAGGGCTTTGAGCGTAGTTTTGAAAAATTCCGCGAAGGCTACCGGAGAGCATTGGGTGTGGCGCTGCATTCGCCAAAGCTGTTCGCCGCGTGTTTCCTGGCTTTCTGCGTCCTCTCCGTCCTGCTCGTTGGCGTTCTTGGGCGCGATTTCTTTCCAAAGGTGGACGCGGGGCAGATCCGCCTGCACATGCGCGCGCGCACTGGTCTCCGCATTGAGGAAACCGCGCGTCTGGCCGATCAGGTAAACGGTGTCATCCGCGAAACCATTCCGAAGGACGAACTGACCACGGTCCTCGACAATATCGGCGTGCCGTACAGCGGCATCAACCTCACCTACAGCAACGCTGGCACCATCGGGACCTCCGACGCGGAAATTCTTGTTCAGTTAAAGGAAGTGCGCGGCAAGCCCACCGGAGCGTACATCAATGACTTACGCGAGAAACTTCCGCAGCGTTTTCCTGGCGTGCAGTTCTTCTTTCAGCCGGCGGACATCGTGACGCAAATCCTGAATTTCGGCACCCCGGCTCCAATCGACGTGGAAGTCACGGGCATGAACCAGCGCGGAAATTATCTGATCGGGGAAAGGCTCGCCAGCGAATTCCGCCATATTCCCGGAGCGGTGGATGTCCACGTTCAACAGGCCTTCGATAATCCCACGCTGTTTATGGAAATCGACCGCGCCCGCGCGCAATCCGTCGGCATGCAGTCACGCGACGTGGCGCAAAACGTCCTTGTCTCGCTCAGCTCCAGCTTCCAGACGGCCCCGGCTTTCTGGTTGGATCCGAAAAATGGCGTGGAGTACAACGTCGCGGTGCAGGAACCGCAGTATCGCGTGGAGAATTACCAGGCGCTGCAAAATACGCCCATCAGCGGTAGCGCTCCTGGCTCGCGGCCGCAAATCCTGGGAAATCTGGTCACTACGTCGACGACTGCGCGGCCCGCGGAAATTTCGCACTACACCACGCAGCCGATGATCAATATCTATGCGGCCGTGGATGGCCGCGACCTCGGCGGCGTTTCCGACGAAGTCGAAAAGCGCGTTCAGGCTATCGAAAAGGATTTGCCGAAGGGCAGCCACATTGCCGTTCGCGGGCAAGTTCAGACCATGAAAAACTCGTTTGCTGGCTTGGGCTTTGGCTTGCTCGGAGCGATTGTGCTGGTTTATCTCCTGATCGTCGTAAATTTCCAGTCTTGGCTAGACCCGTTCATTATCATTACCGCGTTGCCGGGCGCGCTTGCCGGCATCTGCTGGACGCTGCTACTGACCCATACCACGCTTAACGTCCCGTCTCTAACCGGCGCGATCATGAGTGTAGGCGTTGCCACGGCGAACAGCATCCTGATGGTTTCCTTTGCGCGCGAGCAAATGGATGAAGGTAAGAGCGCCCGCGATGCAGCTAGCGAAGCCGGTTTCGTGCGCATCCGGCCGGTCTTGATGACGGCGCTCGCGATGATCATTGGAATGGTACCGATGGCCGTGGGCCTCGGTGAAGGCGGCGAGCAAAACGCGCCTCTGGGCCGCGCCGTGATCGGTGGGCTGGTCTTTGCCACTTTCGCCACGCTCTTCTTTGTGCCGTGTGTTTTTTCCATGATCCATGGACGCCGGGCTCGAAGGCCGTCTCAGCCGGAGCCGCTCTCGCCGTAGACGGTTTGAGATTTTCGGACTGGAAGTGAAAGCGGGGATGGGGGCATGATGGAAGGCGGAGTTCAGATGGACGCTATAGACCAAGAGCAACCACGAGGAAAGGGCAGCCGGATCTTCACGATTCTCTTCTTTGTCGTGATTGCGCTAGTGGTCCTGGGAGGATTAACGCTGTTCCAGCGCCGCGCTCAGTATCAAGCGCTCGCCAAGGAAACAGAAACGCTCGCGATCCCCACCGTGGCCATATTTCATGCCTCGGTGGAATCGACGCAGGAAGACCTGGTCCTCCCCGGCGCCATGCAGGCATATGTCGAATCGCCGATCTACGCACGCACCAACGGCTATTTGAAAAAGTGGTATCACGATATCGGCAGCCGCGTCCGGCAAGGCGAATTGCTCGCGGACATCGACACTCCGGAAGTAGATCAGCAGCTGTCCCAAGCGCGCGCCGACTTGAATACCGCCCAAGCCAACGCGAACCTCTCCAGGATCACGGCGACGCGTTACCAGGAACTCATTAAGACCGACGGCGTCTCCAAACAGGAAGTAGACAATGCCGTTGGCGATCTGGAAGCCAAAGTCGCCAACATGAAATCTGCAGAGGCGAACGTGCGCCGGCTGGAAGAGCTGGAATCCTTCAAGCACATCTATGCGCCCTTCAGTGGCGTTATCACCCGGCGCAATGTGGATACGGGAACGCTGATCAACGCGGGGAACGGAGGAGCTTCACAACAGCTCTTTTCCCTCGCGCAGACGGACCCCATTCGCGTTTACGTCAGCGTGCCGGAAGCGTACGCACCCTCGATTCGCGCGGGTCTAGGCGCATTTCTCGAGCTCACTCAGTACCCCGGCCAGAAATTCGAAGGGAAAGTGGTGCGTACAGCGGAGTCCATCGATCCCGGCACGCGCACCCTGCTCACGGAAGTGGATGTTCCGAACCGCAATGGCGCGCTGCTTCCCGGCGGTTATGCGCAGGCGCATTTGCAGGTGAAAGTGACGGGAGCGCGGCTTGCCGTGCCCGTGAACGCGCTGCTATTTCGTTCGGAAGGACTTCGCGCTGTGGTTGTGGATGGAAATCACAAAACACATCTCAAACCGCTCACCATCGGCCGTGATTATGGAACAAGTCTGGAAGTCCTGCAGGGCCTCGATGCCAGCGACTGGATCGTGCTGAATCCCGCGGATTCCCTGGACGAGGGACAGGAAGTTCGCGTCAAGGAAATTGCTCTGAACGGCGCGCCGAATCAGCCCGGTGCGCAGCCAAACCCGGCGCAAGGAACCAAAAAACAATAATGAAGCGCACCAGGCAATTCCCCGCCCTTATTGGGCTCGCTCTTGCTGTCCTCGTTGGCGGTTGCACGGTTGGGCCGAAGTACCAGCGTGCCACAGCGCCCGTGCCTGCAAAATGGGACGTCTCTGAACCCTGGCGCGAGAGCGCCCCAAAAGATGGCGTTGCCAAAGGCGAATGGTGGAGTGTGTTCGGCGACGACGAATTAAGCGCGCTGGAAAAACAAGCGCTTGATGCGAATCAGACCATCAAAATTTCCGCGGCGCGCCTGGAACAAGCCCGCGCTGCAGCGGGAATCCAAATTGCCACGCAGTTCCCCACGGTCGCAACAGCGCCGAGCGTTCAGCGCCAGCGTCTCTCGGGCAATCGTCCCACGAGCAGTAACTTTCCCACGAACGGTCCGGTGTCGCAGACAAACATTTCTCTGCCGTTCACGGTCGGCTATGAAGTGGATCTCCTTGGCCGGCGGAGGCGCAGCATTGAGGCAGCGCAGGCGTCGTACCAGGCCGCCGCTGCCGATCTCGAGAACGCGCGGTTGGTGATCACTGCGGAACTCGCGGGGGATTACTTCACGCTGCGGCAGCTTGATGCGGAGCTGGGGATTTTGCATCGCACAGTGGAAACGCTGGAGCGCGGATTGCAATTGGTGGACCAGCGGCACAAAGGTGGCGTTGCTTCCGGGCTGGATGTGGCGCAGGAAGAGACGCTGCTGAACACCACGCGGACGCAGGCGATCCTGCTCTTGCAACAGAGGAAACAGTTTGAAGACGCAATCGCCGTCCTGCTTGGGAAACCCGCCCCGGAATTTCACCTGCCCGGCAAAGAACTGAATGCGGAGCCTCCCGCACTCAATGCCGGTCTGCCTTCCGACTTGCTGGAGCGGCGGCCAGACGTCGCCGAAGCCGAACGGCAGATGGCCGTAGCGAATGCGCAAATCGGCATTGCGCGCGCGGCCTATTATCCTTCGCTGAATCTTTTCGGAAATGGCGGCTGGCAGGCCGCAGATATCGCCAAGCTGATGAACGTGCAGAGCACCTTCTGGGCCGTCGGCGCCAACGTCGCGGAAAGCATTTTCACCGGCGGATCGCGGCGCGCGCAGGTGCAATTCGCGAAAGCGGGATATGACGCCAGCGTGGCGGCCTATCGCGACAGTGTCTTGAATGCCTTTCGCGAAGTGCAGGATGATGTAACCGGCTTGACCGTGCTGGACCAGGCAAATCAGTCTCAGCAGCAAGCAGTTGACGCCGCGCGGCGCACGCTAGACATCGCGAACAGCCGCTACGTCGGCGGCCTTGTAAATTATCTGGATGTCGTCAACGCCCAGCAGAACCTGCTGAACAACGAGCAGCAGCTGGCTGTGATTCACGGGCAAAGGCTGGTAACGAGCGTGCTCCTCGTCAAGGCGCTGGGCGGCGGCTGGGATGCTTCGAGCCTTTCCGCTGTTCAAGTAAAGCCAAAGCTGAAAGACGTTGTCGCTCCGTAAGAGAATACCTTCGGCTGGTAGCCGCTCACGGGTTCCCGGTATCGTGCAGCGAAACGACCCTGCCATACTGTGACGAGCGGCTCAGCCGGTCAAACATCTGGTATGCCGCCGTCGCGATGCGAACAATCGCATCCCCTCCGTCTTTTTCCCGCCGCAGATACGTGGTCATCACGCTGATGGCGAACGGCCGACTCCCCGTGAAAACGATGCCGGAATCATTGCGGACTCCTTCGAGCTCTCCGGGCTTGTTGGCGATGCGCAGATCTTCAGGCAGTTCACGCGGTATGTAGCTTTCCTTGTGCACGCTGAGAAGCGTAAAAAAGTCCTCGGTCATCGGCTTGTTCAACACTCTTCCGCGGTACAAAGATTCCAACAGGGTCACCATTTCGCGCGGCGTGGCGATGTTTTCGCGGCCTTCGCCGGCGGCCTTCACATCCATCATCTTTCGCCGTAGCCGGGTCTGCGTCAGGCTGAGTGAATCGAGCAGCGCGTTCACGTTTTCTATGCCGATGCGGTCGATGATGATATTGGTGGCGGAATTGTCGCTTACGGAAATCATGAGCACGGCAACGTCGCGAATCGTTAGCCGCGTGACGCCGGGAGTCAGCGCGCCAGCAATGCCGCTCCCGCCCGCGAGGTCGGAGGATTGCAGCGTGTAGAGGTCGCCGAGCTTGATTTTGCCCTGCTGCGCCTGGCGATAAAGTTCCGCAAGGATCGCGATCTTGATGGAGCTGGCCGTGGGGAGCACTTCATCAGCATGCAGAAAATATTTCTGCCCGGTGGTGAGATCCAGGATGGCCACGCCAAGGACGCCCTCAAGATTGCGGTCCACGCCATTGATCGTTGCTTCCAACTTTTGCCACAGCACTTGTTCTTTGTCTTGAGGAGCTTTTTCTTGAGGGCTCTGTTGGGCAAAAACAGGCATTGGGGCCCAAATGATGACGGCGAACAAAGCAAGAGAAACGAGTCTTTTCAGCACAGTGACCTCCGGGTCAGCGGGATTATACGGCTGAATGACATTGGACAAGGAAAAAGTCGTGCACATAATTTTCCGCAACAACAAGCCCGTTTGGCCAGAACTACAGAAAAACGATGCGACGAGACCGTGCCTGATAGGGAACCGGGAGTTTTGCGCAGTGGAAGTGGGAAGCCCAAAAGGACCACAATAGAATGAGGCGTTCATCCGCCTGCAAAAGGCCCAACCGATCAATCAGGATCAGATGGCAAGAGGTCGGTGTTGGCGCAATCCTTGGAGAAACAACGTATGCGAAAAATTCTGGCAGGTATGATTTTCATGGCCTTGGCAGGAACGCTGTCGATCGCCGCGCCGCGTCAAGATCGCGACGATCATCACGACAATGGAAAGCATAAAGGCCGCGACAAGCATGAAGATCGTGACGATGATCGCGACCGCCACGACAATGGCAAACACAAGGGCTGGGACAATCCCCACAACCCCCATGCCAACTGGGATTCCGATCATGACCGCTTCCAGCCTGGTCGCGCTTATCCGCGCGGCCGTTACGAGCACGTGCGCGAGGTATTTGTGGCCCGGCGCATCGATTACCGTACGCGTCGCGTGGTGCTCTACGACAATTCAAATTGGGTGGTTGCCAATTACGACCTTGATCGTTGCCGCGATTGGCAATGGGACCGCGACCGCGTCTACGTTTACGACGACGATCACCATTCCGGCTGGTATTTGCTATTCAATGCCCGGCTCGGGCGCTATGTCCACGTCGAATATTTCGGCGTGCAGTAAATAAATTCGAGCCGCAGAAAAGCGGCACATTCGATAAGCGGTGAACGAGGGGCAAGTCCAATGACTTCGCCCCTCTTCAATTTGCGCTTGTGTCAGCGGAGAAGAGTTCGGAATCACACGGTACGACGGCCAGATCAGAGATTGTCTAGGAAGAATTGCGTGACGCGCTGCATCAGGACACGGCGCGCCGGCGGATCGCTGACGCCGTGGCCGCGGCCAGGAAATGGCAAAATCTCAACGTACTTCCCCGCCTCAATGAGATCGTTAATCACCGCGAGCGTGTTCGCGAAGTGCACGTTGTCGTCACCGGTGCCATGGGCAATCAGCAACTTGCCTTTGAGCTGTGCGGCATATTTCACCGGTGAAGAGTCTTGGTAGCCTTTCCCGTTTTTCTGCGGCAGGCCAAGGTAGCGCTCGGTGTAGATGGAGTCATAGTAGCGCCAGTCGGTAACCGGACCGCCGGCAAAACCCGCCTTGAAATCGTCGCCCGCTTCAAACATGGCGTGCAGCGTCATATGGCCGCCGTAGCTCCATCCCCAAATCCCGATGCGATTCGCATCGACGTACGGAAGCGACTTGAGATAACGCACGCCGTCGCGTTGATCGGAAAGCTCTTGCGCGCCCATGCGGAAATGCAGCGACGTTTCAAAGGCATGGCCGCGCCCCGCCGAGCCGCGATTATCAAGCGAAAAAATAATGTAGCCCTTTTGCGCCATGAGCTGGTGCCACAGGAAATTGGCGCCGCCCCAGCCGTTGCGCACCACTTGAGCGTGCGGCCCTCCATACGTGTAAACCAGCACGGGATATTTCTTCTGCGGACTGAAATCCCGTGGCTTGATGATGCTGGCGTTGAGCGCAACGCCATCGTGAGATTGCACCGTCAGAAATTCCATCGGCGAAAAGTGGTAATCCGCGAGTTCGGCCACTCTGTTCTCGTTGATCGCGGCGATGCGCGAGCCGTCAGCGCGATAAAGATCCTGGCGCTGCGGCGCGGCGGTATTCGAATAGGTGTCGTAGAAGGCAGAAGCGTTGGGCGAAAAGATCGCAGCATGTGTTCCGGCCTCCTTAGTGATGGAAGTAAAGGCTGTGCCGTCGAGCGCTACTCGATAGAGGTGGCGCTCAAGCAGCGATTTTTCGGTTGCCGTGAAATAGACCAAGCCCTTTGCTTCATCCACGCCGTCGAGCGAAGTGACTTCCCACTCGCCTTTGGTGAGCTGCGTAAGTTGTTTTCTCTCGAGGTCAAACAAATACAAATGGCGATACCCGCTGCGCTCGCTCGACCATAGGAAGCGTTTGCCATCCTTAAGAAAATAAAGGTCGTCGCTGACGTTGATCCAATTGGGATCACTTTCTGTAAGGACGGTCCGCGTCTTGCCTGTGCCTGCATCCGCAATCAATAGATCAAGGATCGTTTGTGGGCGATTTAGGCGTTGAATGGCAAGATGTTTCGAATCCGTGAGCCAGTTGACGCGCGGAACATAAATATCAGTTTCCGCTCCAATGTCGATCGCGCGAGGCTCTCCGCCGTTTAGCGAAGCCACAAAAACGCGCACGATAGGGTTGGCGCCGCCGGCGGTCGGATAACGCTCCATCTCAGCTTCCCCGCTTGGCGAGGAAAAATCGACCAGCGGATATTGCGACACTTTGCGTTCATCCATTTCGAGATAGGCGATCGCCGAAGAATCCGGCGCCCACCAGTACGCCGTTTTGATGTCGAGCTCTTCCGGATAGACCCAGTCGAGTTCGCCCTTGTGAATCTCCTCCGTGCCGCCTAGCGTGACCGCGCGTTCTTTGCCGTCGGCGAGATTCACGAGCCAGACATTGTGATCGCGAACAAAACTCAGACTTCGGCCATCAGGAGAAATCTTCGGGTCGGCGAGCGTGGCTTTGCCTGAAACCAGCGTGCGCCCCGTTTGCGTTTTCAAATCCAGCCACGCGAGCGCCGTGGGGCCCTGAAACAGAATGCCCGCACCATCCGGCGCCCATTGATATTGAGAAGGCGCGCGGCGACCAAGTCCCGTGGCTTGTGTCGGCCTCAAGGTGTCCGCCGGCAAAATGGATTCGAGCTTGTCCGCTGCAACGAGAAGCCGCCGCTCACCTGACGTGGCGTCCATTAACCAAAGTTCCGCCTTCGCGTCTTTGCCTGAACCCTTTGTTTCGAAATAGCTGAGCCCCTTTCCGTCGGGAGTCCACGCCAGCCCGCGCGTCAGCCGTCCGCTCAAACCCGGCTGCGAATAGATGCGCTCAACCGTGAGAGTTTTTCTTGCAGTGGCGGGTTGCTGGCCAAACGAAGAAGAAGTGATAAACGCGGAAATGAGAAAAGTTGCGAGAAACGCGGAGAAACAAGAAACGCGGCGCCACAAAGGCATGCGATCCTCCCGAGAACGGACGCTAGTTTAAGCTGGAGTAGGGAGAAGAACAAATTCAGAGCAACGACTAACCCGGTGGCCAGCGGAAATTACGTCCACCGAGCAGATGCAAATGCAGATGAAAGACCGATTGGCCGGCGCCGGTGCCGTTATTCAGGACCGTGCGATAGCCCGCGAGGACCTTGCGTTCGCGCGCAAGCTGCGCAGCAACCAATTGCAACTTTCCAAGTACGGCTTGATCTTCGGGGGCGGCTTCGGTCAGCGACTCAAAATGCTTGCGCGGGCAAATCAGGATGTGCGTAGGCGCCTGCGGGCTGATGTCCTCAAACGCGAAAAGGTCGGGATCCTCGTACACGATCTTCGACGGAATCTTTTTCGCGGCAATCTTGCAGAACAAACAGTCGGCGCTCATCGGGTTCCTCCTGTAGGTGTGCCTTCATCCAATCGTGTCACGAATGGCGTAAAACCTTCGCGTTGGCGAAGCTGATCGCTGAATTGATGCGCGTTATCTTCTCCGGAGATTTTGCCCACGCGTACGCGGTACAACACGCCGTCGGGAGAATCATATTGCTGAATAAAGATGGGCGAGTAAGAGATACCGAGGCGGTCGCGGAGGCGGTCGGCGTTGCCCCGGTCGCGGAATGCTCCCACCTGCACGGTAAAGAATCCAGAGGTGGCATCGATGCCGGGAGATATCACCTCCACGCGAACAGGCACGACGCCGGGGCCGATCGAATCCACTTCTCGCGCAGCGGCAAACGAAAGATCGATGACGCGATTGTCAACAAACGGGCCGCGGTCGGTGATTCGAACCACTGTGGACTTGCCGTTGTTCAGGTTGGTGACGCGAACCATGGTCTCGAACGGCAGTGTGCGATGCGCCGCGGTCAATTTATACATATCGTAAATCTCGCCGTTGGAAGCGCGCCGCCCGTGAAACGGCACCCCGTACCACGAAGCGTTGCCTTCCTCGGTGTAGCCCGAAGAAGCAGGCGCGGGAGCGGGCTTGTTGCGTTTCGAGGCAGGCGCAGCCGCCGGCTGCGACGCCGGAGTCTCCGGCACATTGGTTGACCGTTTCGCGGCCTCCTCCGTGGCCGAAGGTGTTTCCGGGGGCTGCGGCGGAGTCGGCTGGCGGGCAGCCACAGGCCTGCGAGATCCACAACCACAAAGCACCAATGGAAGCAGGAAGCCAAGAAAGTAAATGACGCAAGGGGCGACGCGCTGACCTAGGGAAACCCGGGTGAAAATCACAAGCCTGCCCAAATCATGGTTGCGAATCCTTCGGAGGGCGGGCGGCATTGCGCGCTTCGATCCACGCGGCAGCCTCCCTGAGCTTCTCGGAAACGTCGCGCAGAAATTGCGCGGTGCGCTTTTCTGTTTCCGGCGCAACTTCCTCCTTCACAAAACTCTTCACGCGCGCGAGTTCTTCGTCCACTCGCCTGCCAAAATCTTCGAGGTTCTTGATGCCTTTGAGCCGCGCAAACTCTTCGTCGATGCACTTGCCGAACTCTTCGAATTTGTCCATAAGCGCCAAATCTCCGCAAAAATCACCGTGCAGAGAAGAAGCGCGGCGACTTGGGTATTATAGGAACGCCGTTTGCGGGTCGCAAGGAGGACCATTGGCGCTTCCCTACCGGTGGCAGTGGCGTGTGGAGCGGTGGAAGAATTCGATGCGCGGTTTTTTCGGCGGCGAACAACAGCCGCGGCCGAAAATTTGCCCTGCTTGCGGAGCGCTGGTCGGAATCAGCGCGACGCGCTGCCACGAATGCGGCGCAAGCATGCGCTTTTCCATCGCAGCCGTTAGTAAAGGCCTCTCCCGAATACTCGGCGACCACGATGCCCCGGTGACCTCAGCTCTCTTGATCGCAAACTTCTTGATGCTTGGAGTCAGCTGGCTCGCATACGCCGCCGTTGGCAAGGGAGGAGGCTTCACCATATTGTGGGGATTGATCGGTGAACCACAGTATCGTCTAGGCGCAAGCTACGGCCCTCCGATTTTCTATGCAAATGAATGGTGGAGACTGGTGACTGCCATGTTTCTCCACGGCGGATTAATCCACATCGGATTCAACATGATGTCGCTAATGCAACTTGGTCCGGCACTTGAAGAGGTTTACGGATCCGCACGCTATCTGTTTATCTATGTGTTCACGGGCGCGTTTGGCTTTTTGGTGAGCGCATTTACCGGGCATTTCTCAGTAGGAGCGAGCGGTGCGTTGCTCGGACTTGTCGGAGCGATGCTTGCGATCACCACGAAGCGCGGAGGTGCTTATATGCAAGATCTGCGTTCGAGACTGATCAGTTCGGTTGTTATTCTGTTCGTACTGGGTTTTTCTGGTTTGGCAATAGACAATTGGGCGCATGGCGGCGGCCTGGCAGCAGGATTCGTGCTGGGGAAATTGCTTGCCGATCGGCAACCGATGAATTCGAAGGAACGCCGGACAGCTTACGTCTTGGGTTGGCTTGCTGGCCTCGCGATTGTTGCGAGTTTTGCCATTATGCTTGTGCACTATCACGATCCCACGCCGTTTTCGCAGTAGAAGGCATTCTCCGGAGTCGGGCGGCGCGTATCCACAGTTTCGGCAACTCATCCCGCATCAGACCCCAGTTCCTGTATTCTGTAGTGGAATAGAGTTCGCGCGTAGCTTATGGACCCCCATTCGATCGTCGTCGTCAGCCTGCACACCCCCAAGGAAAAAGTGTGGGGCGAGCTGCTGTCCATCAATCCGTCCGGAATCACGTTGCGCTGCATCGATCTGAATTCTTTCGACCACTTCATCCGCCAGATCAATGAGCCGGACGGCGAGCGCATGGGCTTTCCCACCATCTTCTTTCCCATGAACCGCGTGGAGCGCATCTCTCTCGACGAACCTTCCGGGTCTATCCCCTCGATGAACGAGCTTTTCGCGCGAAAAATCGGGCGTTCCCTCTCCGACTATCTCGCGCAATTCGCCTGAATTGCGTTATCCTGAATCACAATGAAAGGCCGCATCTGGACGGTTCCCAATCAAATCACGTTTCTGCGCCTCGGCTTCTTGCCGGTTTTTCTCATGCTCATCGCCTACGATCGTTATCGCTGGGCGCTCCTGGTTCTTGTGGTCTCCGGCCTTTCTGATGGTTTTGACGGGCTGCTCGCCCGCAGCCTGAATCAGCGCTCCGCCCTCGGCGCGTATCTCGACCCCATCGCCGACAAACTCTTGTTGTCTTCCTCGTTCGTTCTTCTGGCGTTTAAGAAGCAACTGGCATGGTGGCTCACGATCCTTGTCCTCAGCCGGGACGTGCTGATCCTCATTGTCGCTGTTGTGATTTTGCTGGTCTCCGGTTACCGGCCGTTTCCGCCCAGCATCTACGGCAAACTCACCACGGCTACAGAAATCATCCTGGTGTTCCTTGTAGTTCTCGGTGCGGCTTATCCGAGTTATCACGCCGGCGCTCTGATTCGCGCGCTCATTTATGCGGTCACTGTCTTGAGTGTCTTGTCCGGCTTCCACTATTCGTTTACCACTGCCAGGCACCTGAGCGGCCCCACTCCTTGAGACCCCCACTTCTAAAGAAATGTGAAAAAGCCAATCGCGTGGAGAGGCGCCTATTTCTTGGCGGCTTCGTAAGCCTGGTTGAGCCACCACAAGGCGTCGCGCAGGTCTTCCGTGGACTGAATCTCGAAGGAAAACCAGCGCGTTCCCGGAGTGATGCGCGGTTCCTTCAGGGCGCGCTGATTCAAGTCTGCCGGCATGGGATCGAATCTGAATATGATGGAGCTGGAAGCGTCGAATCCCCTCGTGACCGGCAAAGCGGCAAAGATTTTTTTGCGTCGATACATGCCCGACATGCCAAACATGGGCCTGGACGTAACCTGCGGCCAGCCAATCAATTCTGTTTTTAGCATCGCGGACCATTGTTTCATCTCTTCCGAGACGGGCGGCATCTTCGGCCGCTCGCGCATCGTCGGCGGTTTTCTCTTGGCCGGCCTATCCCGTTTTGTTTTCTTCGCGCTCATAACCCGCGTGCTCAGGTGGGCATAGTTTTGGGGCCGCCGGGGGGTAACACAAGCTTGGGCTCGGTCAGCGACTGCACTTGTTCGAGGGTGGCATCTGGAGCAAGCTCGCGAAGGAGGAGGCCTTCGGAAGTGATGTCGATGACGGCGAGTTCGGTCACGATGTGATCCACGACCTCGACGCCGGTAAGCGGGAGTGTGCACTTTTTTAGAATCTTCGGCTTATTGTCGCGCGTGGCGTGCTCCATGGCGATAAAGACGCGCTTGGCTCCGGCCACGAGGTCCATGGCGCCACCCATGCCCTTCAGCATTTTGCCGGGAATGGCCCAATTGGCGAGCGTGCCCTTTTCATCGACTTGCAGTGCGCCGAGAACTGTGAGGTCCACGTGGCCGCCGCGAATCATGGCGAAAGAATCAGCAGAGGAAAAATAAGCAGTTCCGGGTAGCTCGGTAACCGTTTCTTTGCCCGCATTGATGAGGTCGGGATCGACTTCAGAATCGCGCGGATAGGGGCCAACGCCGAGCATGCCGTTTTCGGATTGCAGGATGACGTCCATGGCTTTGGGAACGTAATTGGCAACAAGCGTGGGCATGCCAATGCCCAGATTGACATAATAGCCGTCGTGCAGCTCCAATGCGATGCGACGAGCGATGCGTTCGCGTTTTTGTTCGTCAGTTAGTGGCATGAAGTTCTCAGTTTTCGACTCTAAGCTATTTACGTGTGGTCCGGCGCTCGATGCGCTTTTCGTACTTGGGGCCCTGGAATAGGGCGTCCACAAAAATTCCCGGCGTATGCACTTGATTGGGGTCGAGCTGTCCTAACTCGACAAGTTCTTCCACTTCGGCAATGACATAATCCGCGGCCGTGGCCATCATCGGATTAAAGTTGCGCGCGGTCTTGCGATAGATAAGGTTTCCCCAGCGATCGCCCTTCCACGCCTTGATGAACGCAAAATCACCACGCAGCCCGCGCTCCATCACGTACATGCGGCCATCGAATTCGCGGGTTTCTTTTCCGTCCGCCACCATCGTGCCGTAACCCGTGGGCGTGTAGAACGCGGGAATGCCCGCGCCTCCAGCGCGCAGTCGCTCGCTCAGCGTGCCTTGCGGATTGAGTTCGACTTGCAAGTCTCCGCTAAGGACGAGCTGCTCGAACAATTTGTTCTCCCCCACATACGTGGAGATCATTTTTTTCACCTGCCGCTGCTGGAGCAGCAGGCCGATGCCGAAATCATCGACTCCCGCGTTATTGCTGACGATGGTCAAGTCTTTCACGCCTTTGCGGCGAACAGCAGCGATGAGGTTTTCCGGGATGCCGCAAAGTCCGAAGCCGCCCATAAGAATCGTGGCGCCGTCGCGGATTTTTTCAATTCCGGCGTCAGCCGAGGCGATGCGCTTGTCCATTCGGTGCTCCGGACTGCAAGTGGGAGTTTACTTCATCCGCCGTTAGGGCTGAAAGTCAGGTCGAGCGCAAATCGACGCAGCTGGTGGCTCCTGGAATCGCATTAGACAGCTTGGAGCACGCGAACTTCGTATCCATCCAAGCCGATCTTCCCCGTGTGCGTTGCTCCGGTCAGCAGGTCCTTGAACTGGCCGGGAAGAGCGACTCCTTGGGAGGCTCCCGTGTGGTTGAGGAGGAAGAACCACTGCTTAGCGCCCGACTTCCGCATGCAGAGTTCGACTCCGCGCGGAACATCGAACGGCGATTTGATTCCGCCGGACTCCAATAACAAAGCTATGACTCTGCCGAGACTCGCCGCATCCAAGTCTGCTCCCAGATAGACCGCTTTGCCTTTGCCGAACGAGTTCATTGTAATCGCGGGCTCACCGGCGTACGCTCCGACGGTGTAGGTAGCCAATATGGCCGCTGACGAAGGCTGCAGGACGTCCGCCCACAAAGCGCATTCCCCGTCCGGCCCGGCCAGAAATGACGAAAATTTGACTCCGAGCTTCTCGTCGTAAATGGGCACGTAGTCCTTCACGGTGGCGCCCATGACGTCGCGGAGCAATCCCGGCAGCGGCGTGCGCACGATCTGGCTGTTCTCGTCCTTTGCTCCAAGACGGAACCCACTCACAAACATTCCTCCGGCCTCCACAAACTTCCTGATATTGGCGGCCTGCTTCTGCGAAATCACGTACGGCAGCGGAGCGAAAACAGCTTTGTAGCGCGAGAGGTCCGCCTCAGGATTGATTACATCGGCGCCCACGTGCGCGCCCGCGATGGACGCATACCACGAGATCAATTGCGATGTGTACGTGAGCTTGCTATGCCCGGGCTGAATAGCGATAGCCCAGTCCGAGTTCAAGTCAAAAAAAAGCGCAGCGTCTGCCGGGTAACTAGACTGCAGCATTTCCTGGCCAAGGGTCTTCAACTCCTTCACGGTTTGCTGGATTTCGTCGAAGCCGGGACTCTTCGAGCGGTCATGATTCAGCAGCCCATGCCAGTACTCCTCCGCTCCGAAATTCGCAGTGTCCCAGCGAAAATAGTTCACACCCATGGCGCCGTGGGCCACCGCTTGATATGTCCACAAGCGCAGTTGCCCTTTTCGAGGCTGTGGCGAAAAAAACCTCTGGCCGGCCTTGCCGGTTTGTTCCTCCATGATCATGAAAGGCTTGCCGTCTTTCACGCCGCGCATTGAATCGTGCCCCAGGGAGATCATCATCGAAAGCGTCTCTGACGGCATGCCTTGGGCGTATATCTGAGCGAAACCCGGATAGTTGTCGTGGCAGACGAAGTCCAGGTTCTTGTACAGCTCGTGAAGGTCGATGGTGTCAAACGGCGCGCCCACATTGTTCGTAGTAACGAAGTGCTTCGGGCACGTCTTTCGCAGCATGGCGAGCTGCTCTTCCAGAAAAGATGCGTTGGCAAACGACTGATAGCGATCGTAATCCAGTGCGAGGCCGGGATTCGGATCCCCGTTGGAAGGCAGCGGGACGAGAATCTGGCTGAAATCGGTGTACACCTGGCTCCAGAACGCAGTTCCCCACCTTCTATTGATTTCGTCGAGCATGCCGTATTTCGCGCGGAGCCAATCCTGGAATCCCGCGCGGCAGAACTTGCAGTAACACCGGCCCCAGCGCTGGAGCGTGAACTCATTATCAATCTGCCATCCGATCACGCCGGGCGTGTCGGCAAAAGACCGGGCCATCTCCGTGGCAATTGTCAGCGACAAGTGGCGATAGACCTTGTTCGTGGGACAAGTAAATCTGCGTCCACCGGGAAACACGGTCATCCCTTGATCGTTGACCATCAGAACGTCCGGATACTTCGCGGTGAGCCACGGCGGAGGCGCCGCCGAAGGCGTGCCGAGAATTGCCTGGATGCCATGTTTCTGGAGCGTCAAAACGACACGATGGAGCCATGCGAAGTCAAACTTGCCTTCGGAAGGCTCCATCATGGACCAGGCAAACTCGGCGACGCGCACATTAGTGAAACCCGTCTCCGCGATCATGCGCGCATCTTCTTCCCACAATGATTCCGGCGTCTGATCGGGATAATAGTCCACGCCCAAGAGCAGGACCCAAGGCACGGAGGCATCGGACTTGCCCGCGGCAACACGGGCCCAGAGCGGCGCTCGCACACCCGCAGCAGCAAACAAAACGCCGGCGTTGGCCAGAAATCCTCTTCGAGTGATCAAGTTCGGCGCGACCTCGTTTCCTAAGCTCAAAACTCGGCCCGCAGGCAGGCGAGTGAAACGCCATCTTCTACGCCGGTCTCGGAGTTGTCAAGAAATGGAGGCGGTGGAATGAATCAGTGAAGCGTTCCCAAGCCAGAGTCCCCGCGAGAAGTCAAAAGAATGATGGTCCCGGCTAGAGTGAGCGCAGCAGCTTGTACAGTTCGTTGGCCGCGTCGAAATCGCCTTCGAGTTCGCGCGAAGCGAGCTTTTCACGGAGCTCGTCCAGGCGGCGTGCGAAAAGATCCAGCGCGGCGGCAAGCACTTCTTGGTTGGTGAGGACGATGTCGCGCCACGTGGAGTAGGGGCTGCCCGCCAGCCGCAGTGAATCGCGAAGTCCAGGGCCGGCAAGCGTGATGGGCAAGCCGTTTTCGTCCAGGCGATCGTAGAGAAAAGATGCCAGCGCCACGGCCGCGAGTTGCGGCAGATGCGATGCCAGGCCAACCGCGTAATCGTGTTGTGGAGCGCCAAGCCAGAGCGGCCGCGCTCCGACTTTTTCCAGAATTTTGACAAAGGCACCAATGCGCGGATCGTGTGTGGCCTCGGGTTCTTCCACAGTGGCAGCGCGCGCCTTCAGTCCCGCTACAACGGCTTCGGTAGATTCAGCAATCAGCGCATAGGTGTTTTCGCGAAAAATGTCGGCGTCGGCATGCGCGATGCCGGGGAGTTCCCTGCCGGCCATGGGGTGGCCGCCGAGGAATAACGGGCCTTTTTCACTGGAGAAAAGCTCGGCGGCGGCTTGGGCGATGCGAACTTTAGTGCTGCAGGCGTCCGTGACGAGCGCGTGAGAGGGGGCGTTGCGTGCGACTTCCGGAAGAAGATCGATAGTCGCCGCGATAGGAAGCGCCAGATAAATCAAATCCGCGTTTTGCAATGCTAGCGCCAAATCACCGCAGAACGCTTCATCCACCGCACCGCGGCTTTGCGCTTCGCGAACAATGTCGGGGCGGTCCCAGCCCGAGATGTGCATCCCGGTTGTGTATTTGCGAAGCGCAAGCGCAAAAGACCCGCCAATCAGGCCGGTGCCAAGAATGGTGACCCGCGAAATGAGATGCCCTGCCGCCATAAGTCAGGCGATGCGCCGGCCGATCGCGGGAGCGATGATGCGCAGCTCGGCCATCAACTGCGTGAATGTCGCGGGCTCCAGCGATTGTGCGCCGTCGGAAAGCGCATGATCCGGATCGTTGTGCACTTCAATGAGCAAGCCGTCGGCTCCTGCGGCGACCGCCGCGCGAGCCATCGGCGGCACCTTGTCGCGGCGGCCCGTACCGTGCGAAGGATCGGCCAGCATCGGCAGGTGAGAAAGTTTTTTGATCACTGGAATCGCCGCGATATCGAACGTGTTGCGCGTGTACGTTTCGAACGTTCGAATGCCGCGCTCGCAGAGAATGACATTGTAGTTGCCCCCGGCGAGGATGTACTCGGCGCTCATCAAAAGTTCTTCCATAGTTGCAGACATGCCGCGCTTCAAGAGAACAGGCTTGCGGATTTCGCCAAGCGCGCGAAGGAGATAGTAGTTCTGCATGTTGCGCGCGCCGACCTGGAAGATGTCGACGTAACCCAGCATCATCTGAATCTGCGATGCGTCCATCACTTCGCTGATGGTGAAGAGGCCGAATTTGTCGGCGGCTTCGCGCATCAGTTTGAGGCCCGGCTCGCCCATCCCCTGGAACGCGTAAGGAGAAGTGCGCGGCTTGAAGGCTCCGCCGCGCAGGATTTTAGCGCCTGCCTTGGCGACGCTTTCCGCAACGGAAAAAATTTGTTCGCGCGATTCGACCGAGCATGGGCCGGCGGCAATGGCGACTTCCGGCCCGCCGATTTTCACGCCTCGGCCAAGATCCACGATCGTGCCTTCCGGTTTGAACTGTCGGCTAGCCAGTTTGAAAGGCTGGGTGATGCGCATGACTTCGCGCACGCCTTCGAGCAATTCGAAGTCACGATGGTCGAACTCGCGGTGAACGCCGACCGCGCCCAGCACCGTGTGCGATTCGCCCGTCGAGCGGTGTACGTTGAACCCGCTGGCGACCAGCCGGTCGATGACATGCTGGATTTGGGCGTCCGTCGCCCCTTCTTGCATTACGATGACCATAAGCGCTCTCTGTTCTCCTCGACCTTTCCCGTGATAACTGGAAAATGGCCGGCTTTATTTCTTTTCCTTCTTTGCGCCGTCGTCGGAGTGCATGGCGTCGCGTTCCGCCGCGCGGGCCTCATCAATAATGCGCTCAAAGAGCCGGCGAATTGCGGCGTCCGTAAGCGGACCCGAATTATTGCGCTCGGCGTTCGCCAGCACCTCGTTCTCGCGGTCAGGCTGGTACAGTGGAATTTTCGCCTTCTGCTTGAGCTTGCCGATTTCCAGCGCGCATTGTGACCGCTCGTTCAAGAGTCCCACAAGTTTCTTGTCGATTTCATCGATGCGGCGCCGCCAATCACTCAGGTTCATGGCGCCACCTCGCGCCGCGAGAGGCCGTGACGAGCGGCTTCTTTGAGCGACCGCACGCGTGCGGCAAGCGCGGCGGCAGCGCCATCCACGGATTTCGCCTTTTCGATTTCGGAAACGAGGGCGGAACCTACCACCGCGGCGTCCGCAAGGCCGCCAAGAACAGAAACGTGGCCGGGCAGTGAAATTCCAAAGCCGACCGCGACGGGAAGGTGCGTGACGCCGCGAGCACGTCGCAAGAGTGCCGGAAGATCGTCGGGTAAGGCATCTTTCGCGCCGGTAACGCCGGTGCGCGAAATCAGGTACAGAAAGCCGGAGGAGCAAGCGGCGATTTTCGCAAGCCGCTCGTCCGTGGAAGTCGGCGCGCCAAGAAAAATCGTATCGAGACGATGAGTGGCGAGGATGCGGCGATATTCTTCTGATTCTTCCGGCGTGAGATCAGTGGCAAGTGCACCGTCGGCTCCAGCGGATGCGGCAGCAGAAGCAAATTTTTCGAGTCCCATCTGCAAAATGGGGTTGTAGTAGCTGAAAAGCACGAGCGGCACTTCGCTAAACGGGGAGCCGGATTGGCGAATCCGGCGAACGAGCTCAAGGACTCCGGCAAGAGTAGTGCCCGCTTTCAAAGCGCGCTCTGAAGCCCGCTGAATCGTCGGCCCGTCTGCGAGCGGATCGCTGAAGGGCACCCCAAGTTCGATGACGTCGGCGCCCGCTTCGGCAAGCGCGAGAACAAATTTCAGTGTGGCGTCGATCGTAGGATCGCCGGCCGTGATGTACGCAACGATCCCGAGTTCTCCCGATGCGCGCAGCTCAGCGAATCGTTTGGAGATGCGGGTCGAATTGGGCGAGACAAAAGACATGGGATTTTAAGAAAGCTTAAAGATTAGAGCAGGCGGGAGTAAGTGTCCATGTCCTTGTCGCCGCGGCCGGAAAGATTGAGGATCACAAGGTCATCACTCTTCAATTGCGGGAGTCGCTCGATAAGACCGGCAATGGCGTGGGCGGATTCGAGCGCGGGAATAATGCCTTCCGTGCGCGAAAGCAGACGCGCGGCATCGAGCGCAGCCTGATCGGAGACAGCTGAATATTCGGCGCGACGCTGATCGGCGAGCCAGGCGTGCTCGGGGCCGATGGCGGGATAGTCGAGCCCTGCCGAAATCGAATGTGTCGTCGCGATCTGGCCGTCTTCGTTCTGCAAAACGTAAGTGTAAGTCCCTTGCAACACGCCGGGCCTGGCGCCGATGAAACCTTGATGCGCGGCGAGGCGGGCAGCGTGTTCGCCAAGTCCACCGCCGCGTCCACCGGCTTCGATGCCAATCATTTTCACGCTCGCGTCGCTCAAAAATTGATGGAACAGACCAATCGAATTCGAGCCGCCGCCGACACAGGCGAAAAGATGTGTGGGCAGGCGCTTTTCCGCAGCAAGAATTTGCTCGCGCGCTTCACGGCCAATTACGGCCTGAAAATCGCGCACCATCGTGGGATAGGGATGTGCTCCCAAAACGGATCCGAGCAGGTAATGCGTGCTTCGCACGTTGGTGACCCAATCGCGCATGGCTTCGTTGATGGCGTCTTTCAACGTACGGCTGCCAGACTCAACGCCGACAACTTGCGTCCCAAGCATCCGCATCCGCGCAACGTTCAGTGCCTGCCTCGCCATGTCCTCCGTGCCCATGTACACGACGCATTCCAGCCCGAGATGCGCGGCGACGGTAGCGGAAGCCACTCCATGCTGTCCCGCGCCCGTTTCCGCGATGATGCGTGGCTTGCCCATTTTTACGGCGAGCAGGCCTTGTCCGATGGCGTTGTTGATTTTGTGCGCGCCAGTGTGGAGCAAATCTTCGCGCTTCAGATAAATCCGCGGACCGCCTAGTTTTTCCGTGAGGCGCCCGGCAAACTGCAGCGGGGTCGGGCGGCCTGCAAAATTCTTGAGCATGTCGCTGAATCGCGATTGAAACGATGCATCCGACTTCGCCGCGTGGTAGGCGCGCTCGAGCTCGAACAACGGCACCATCAGCGTTTCCGGAACGTAGCGTCCGCCGTAAGGGCCAAATCGCCCCGCCGCCGTCGTTGGTGATTGAAGAATGGCACTCATGGATTTCCGCGAATCTTCTGCTCCAAAAATCTATTTCCGTTCGCCGCGCCGGACTTCCTGAATGAACTCGCGTATGCGGTCATGATCTTTTTTCCCCGGCTTAGATTCCACGCCGCTGGCGACATCCACCGCATACGGCCGCACAATGCGCACTGCCGCGGCCACGTTTTCAATGTTTAGCCCGCCTGCCAAGATGATACGGTGATCCATTGCAGCGCGCCGGGCCACATCCCAATCCGTCGTGCGGCCAGTACCACCATATTGGCCTGTGTGCGCAGCGTCAAACAGAAACGCGAACGCCTCCGAGTATTCATCGAGCGTCTTCAACCGGAAATCGGGCTCGACACGAAAAGCCTTCCAGACAGGAACGTTGCGGGAAACTTCCACAACGGTCTCCGGCGCTTCGTCCCCGTGAAGTTGCGCTGCATCGAGCTTCAGCAAGTTGCAGATTGCCGCGACGTTCTCCGGCGCTGCGTTGACGAAAATTCCCACCGCTTCGACTTTCTTCGGAAGCTGCGGGCGAATTTTTGCGGCTTCGCTTTCGGCAATGTAGCGCGGGCTCTTCACGTAAAAATTGAAGCCCAGAAGATTTGCACCAGCATCAACGGCGGCGAGAGCGTCGGCCCCATTTGTGATCCCGCAAATTTTGACGCGGACCATGGCAGCCTACGAACCGTCCGCGGGTGGAGCAAGAAGAGCAGCCAGGGCAGCGCCTGGGTCCGGCGAGAGCATAAGACGAGTGCCGACGAGGAAGGCGTCAAATCCAGCAGAGTGGAGTTTTAGTAATTCGCTGTGCGTGCGAATACCGGATTCGCTGACCGCGATACACTCGTCGGGGATATGTCCGGCCAATGCGAACGAAGTTTCTACGTTCACGGTCATCGTCTTCAGGTCGCGATTGTTCACGCCGATGATGCGCGCCCCGGCGCCGAGAGCGCGGTCGAGTTCTTCGCCGGTGTGAACTTCGACGAGCGGCTCCATACCCAGTTCACGGCCCAATAGGATGAGGTCACGAAGCAGCGCATCTTCCAGCGCAACCACCATCAGGAGAAAACTGTCGGCGTCATTGGCGCGGGATTCCCACACTTGCCAGGGATCAAAGATAAAATCCTTGCGAAGGGCTGGAAGCTGGATGGACTTGCGGGCATCGCGCAGATTTTTCAGCGAGCCGCGAAAAAATTCGCCTTCCGTAAGAACGGAGAGCGCGCAAGCTCCTGCCCTTTGCAGCGACTGCGCCAGCTCCACCGGTTCGAATGGCTCGCGAATCACGCCGCGCGAAGGTGAAGCCGGCTTCAGCTCCGCGAGAACGTTCAGTCCGTCGCGGCGCAGCGCCGCGGAAAAATCGCGCAGCGGCGTGGCTGCTTTCACGCCATACCTTAGCGCTGTCTCCGGCAACACCCGCTTGCGGTGGTCCACCTCGGCGCGCCGCGCTTCCAGGATGCGGTCCAGCACGGTTCCGGTGTTGGCTTGAGCAGACATTGCGATAACTTTGTATGCTAGGGGTGTGCGGAGATAGAGTCAAATCCGGTGATTTGCGACTCGTGACCGGTGGCTGGAAATTTCCTGCCCGATGATGTATCTCGAATAGGGAGAAGCAATGGGATACGCGGAAGTTTATGGAGGTTTGCTGAAAGAAATCGCGGAAGAGGCGGATGCGATTGCGCTGCGCTATTTCCGCGGAGACGAATTGCGCATTGACCGCAAGGGCGATGGCACGGCAGTGACGCAGGCCGACCGCGCCGTGGAGGAAATGGCGCGGGCCAAAGTGGCGGCGAGCGGGTTGCCGCTGGACGTTCTTGGAGAAGAGATGGGCGGCGGGGACGCCAAGTCGCCGGGGGCTTCCGGACGCGCACGCATGATCATCGACCCAATCGATGGCACGGAGGAATTTTCACGCGGCATTCCCACCTTCGGCACGCTCATGGGAATTGAGTCGAAGGGCGAAATCGTTGCCGCGATGGTGAGCGCGCCCGGGTTGCATTCGCGTTGGTGGGCGTATCGAGGGGAGGGCGCGTACCGCGATGGAAAGCGGCTCCAGGTTTCGCTCGTGACGAGCCTGGGCAAAGCGATGGTTTTTACAACTGGCACCGGGCCAAGCAAGAACGCGCACGACCAGGCGAAGATTCGCGCTCTGCTGGATGCGGCGCGCAACAGCCGCTCGTTTGGCGGATTCTGGCAGCACATGCTGGTCGCCGAAGGCGCGATCGAGGTGGCGCTCGACTGGACTTCGAAGCCGTGGGACCTCGCGCCGCTCGGAATCATGGTCGAGGAAGCAGGGGGCCGCTCGACAAACGTGCGCGGCGAGCGAACGATTTATACCGGACAGTTAGTCAGCACAAATGGAAAAATTCACGATGAAGTATTGGCGATTTTGCGGCGGAGCAAGTGATGTTGCGAATCAAGAGAGTTTACGACAAACCGGCGAGGGAAGACGGCGGGCGCGTGCTGGTGGATCGTTTGTGGCCGCGCGGCATGCAAAAGGAAGCGGCAAAAATTGATTTGTGGATAAAGGAAGTGGCTCCCAGCGACGCGCTGCGCAAATCTTTTTGTCACGATGTGAAAAAATGGCCGGAGTTTCAAAAGAAATACCGTGCCGAACTAAAACAGAAAAAAGAAATGCTCGCGGAATTGAAGAAAATAGAAAAGAAGCACGGAACGTTGACGCTTCTTTTTGGCGCGAAAGATGAAGAGCACAACCAAGCCGTCGTCTTGGCGGAAGTTTTGAAAGAGCAGTGAAAGAATACTTTCGCCCGGCAATTAGCGAATTACCAGGAACCTAGTGGGCGAAATGCCCCTCCAAATTGGCCGTTTCGCCGGCTAGGGAGGCACCTTAGTCTCTAAATCCTAGTTCACACCTGCATCTTTCCTTTGGAGGTTTTCCAATGAACACACGCGTACAAGCTGAAAAAGCCGAACAATTCCGCAAGCTTCATCACGGGCCTCGAATGCTCGTGCTCGCGAACGCTTGGGATGTGGTAAGCGCGCGGATTTTGGAAGAATGCGGCCATCCTGCCATTGCGACCAGCAGCGCGGCAGTAGCTTTCTCTCGGGGCTATCCGGACGGTCAACGAATCTCGCGGGACGAGATGCTGGATGTGGTAGCGCGGATTGCCCGTGCGGTGCGCGCTCCGGTAACCGCGGATCTGGAAGCGGGCTACGGCACTACCGTGAAGGACATGGCGGAGACCGTGAAAGCGACGATCGGTGCGGGCGCCATCGGAATGAATCTCGAGGACGTGACCGGCGATGATGAGAGTTCGCATGTGGCTTTGCCGCTGCAAGTCGAAAAGATTCGCGCCATCCGCGAGACAGCGAAATCACTCGGTGTTCCTTTCGTGCTGAATGCGCGGACGGATATTTACTTAATGCCGATCGGTCCAGAGGCTACGCGCTTTGAACGAACAGTTGAACGGTTGCGCGCATACCGCGACGCCGGAGCCGATTGCCTGTTTGCGCCTGGGCTATACGACCGCGAAATGATCGCTAAGCTGGTGAAGGCAGTCGAGGCTCCTATAAATATTCTTGCGAATCCGGCATGCCCTCCGATGGCAGAACTGGAAAAAATCGGGGTAGCTCGGTTAAGCGCGGGTTCGGGGATCATGCGCGCCGCAATGGGGGCCGTGCAGCGAGCTGGAAAGGAAATGTTGCAAACGCGCTCTTGCGAGACGATGTTCGCTGGAGCAATTCCCTACGCCGACTTGAATCGCATGATGAATCGTCGCGCAAATGAGGCCAATGCCTGAAACACCCTCTCAGCTTCGCGTGTTGAACGAAGAAATTATTGCTTGCCGCCGGTGCATGCGGCTTGTGAAATACCGCGAAGAAGTTGCGCGAGAAAAACGGCGCGCCTATCGCGAGTGGACGTACTGGGGAAAACCAGTTCCCGGATTTGGAGACGCGGGCGCGGAGTTGCTGATACTCGGACTTGCACCGGCGGCGCACGGTGCGAATCGCACAGGCAGGATGTTCACGGGCGACCGCTCGGGCGATTTTCTGTACGCGGCGTTGCACAAGGCGGGCTTCGCAAATCAGCCGGTTTCCGAAAATCGCGAAGATGGGCTGCGCTTGGAAAATGTGTACATCAGCGCGACTTGCCGCTGCGCGCCGCCGGAGAATAAGCCGCTTCCCGGAGAAATCTTGAATTGCCGGGGCTACTTTGAACGCGAACTGGAAATCTTGAAACCGAAAGCGGTCTTGGCGCTGGGGAAAATCGCTTGGGATGCCTACCTCGAGATTTTGAAGCAACGCGGCGTGATTTCGTCGCGTGCGCTATGCAAATTTGCGCACGGCGCGGAAGCCGAAATGGGCGCCGGGTTTCCGCGACTGTTCGGTGTGTACCACCCAAGCCAGCAAAATACACAGACCGGCCGCGTTACGCCGGCCATGTACAGCGCTGTCCTGCGTCGCGTTCGGCGCTTCCTGGAGAACTAACTTCGTTCTTCGCCAGATCCGGACCTAGTGTCAGGAAACCCTTGCGGAGCTATGGCGGGATTCGCCGACAGGACTCCGGCAATCGGCAATGGCCAGTCGTATGGCGCCTCCAAGTGTCCCTTTTTCAAACCCTTGCGGCGCACGGAACCGGCGTGCAATGGCTCTCCGGCTGCATTCCTGGTTTGCTTAGCAGTTCGCGGGAGGAGACCATGGAACGAAAGAACGTCAGCAGTGTAACTATGGGTGTCGCGATTTTAGCGGCGACGCTTAGTTTAGGAGCCACGTGCAAAGCGCCGGAGCAGCCCCAGGAAACGCCGCGGGAAGCGACGGCACAAGCGCCCGATCAACCGAGGCAGAAGGCGGATGGGGAACAGCATGGCCTGCCGATTGAAACGTACGCGGTGGCGCCCGGGACGAAGTTTCTGGTGCGGCTCGAAGATGAGCTGGGCACCAAGGGCACACAGGAAAACGCAAAGTTCAGAGTGAAGACGCTCGAGCCGCTCGAAGCGGGCAGCGGGATTTATCTGCCGGCGGGAGCGGAGATTCATGGGCACATCAGCCACGTGGAACCGGCAGGAGTGGCCGGACGCGCGAAACTTTGGCTGACGTTTGACGAGATTCACGCCAAGTTTGGCGATCTGCCGATTGTGGCGGAAGTCGTGAGCGTTCCTGGCGACCACAGCGTGAAATCGGGCCCCCAGAAAGAAGGACTCATCGAGGGCCGAAGCAGCACGCAACAGGATGCCGCACAAGCGGCGGCCGGTGGCGCGGTCATTGGCGCTGTGAAAGGCGTCAAAGACAAAGACAAGAAAGAAGCCGCCGAGGGCGCAGCCCTGGGCGCGCTGACGGCGTATCTGATGGAATCAGGGCGCGGCCACGAGTTGAACCTGCCCAAGGGCGCCAAGCTCGAATTGGAACTGGAGCGAGCGCTGTACCTCCTCAAGAAGTGAGGCGAAATTCGGTTGGTAGGGGCTGGATATCCCAAGATATCCCAACCCCTACCGTGCCGAGAATTCCTAAGAATTAGGGCGAGCGGGGGCGCCCGGATTCACTTGTGCGTGGCGTCAGTGAGGGCGAGGACGGCGTTGGCGGTGGCGGCGTCGTTCATGAAGAGGGCGGTGCCCGGAGACAGGTGGTGGGCTTCATTTTTGTTTAGGGAGTAGGCCAGCCAGAAGCCTTCCGTTTTGTTCTGATTCGCCGCGAGCCAGGCAAGCGCCTGCTTCTCTTGGGGATTCTCCCGCGAAATACCGGCCTGTTGTAGCGCGAACGCGATCAGCCCGGTGGCGTAGCCGTCGCTCTTCCCTTCCTGCGGCGTTCCATCGTTTCGTTTCCAACCGCCAACGAGTGAAGAGAGGCTCCAGCCCCCGTCTGGCTGCTGCTTGTCCAGAATTTCCTTGATGAAGGCTTTCTGCTGCTGCGGCTCGAGGAGGCCAGGCAGTTTCGCCGAAGCCCATAAGAGCGCTACACGATTGATGGCAGGTTGCGCCGCGGATTCGCGGTTCAGATATTCGCGCAACATCGTGAGATTATTCTGGATTTCAGCCCTGGTGAGATAATTTCCGGGGGCCGTGCCCGCCGCGATAGCGGCAAGAGTGGCCCCATAAAAGTCCGAATCGTCCGCTTCCCACGGCTCGTTGGCGAACCGCAGCCACGACCACGCACCCTTTTTGCTTCCCGTGGTTTGCTGCTCTGCCCACATGTTGTCCAGCGCCATGCGCGCGTCGTTGGTGAGTTGGCCGCGCTGCGCATCGTTGGCGGCAAGGATCAGAGCATTGAGAACCGATTCCGTGCCGCGGGACTCGACTGTTTTGTACGCACCACGGTCCGCGTCGCTATAGAAGGGGGCGACTTCTTTCCAAAGGCGAACGCGCTTGGTGACGTTTTCCAGGAGCCTGCGTTCGTTCGCGGAAGGAGCTTCTTCCGCAAGGGGTCTTCGAAGGGCAGGCCGCGAGATGGCGTACGGGACGGCCGTGTGGCACGAGACGCAAAAGGTTTCGTGATCGCGCGCAGCTTTGGGCCAGGCCATCCACCAGGCCGCCCGTTGATCGAGGTAAGCGGCGGCAGTCTTCTGGTCCCAGGACGTGGAGATTTTCGCTTCAGGCTGATCGGGGCGAGCCGCTAAAGCCTTAGGGTCTTTGGGCTCAGCGGCGCGAGTTTCTGGGTGCCAAGAGACCGCGACGATTCCCGCCAAGAGGCAAGCTGCCAAGGCGCTTATGCGCTGCACGGTAGCGCTCATAGGGACAGGTTACCACGAACGGCGCGTGTGGGCGTGGGCGACAGGCGACGCACGCAATGCTTAATGGGGTATTCAAGCCGTTTGTTTTCAGTTTGCCGGAACACTGTGCTGGAAAATTGCCTGCCAGCGTCCCTGCCGTCGAACGTAGTACCGCGTATATCGGGACTGACCGCTGAGGTCGCGGCCAGCGAATGTACCTTTGCGAGTTAAGCGACCTGAAACAACGGCTGTTTCCCCGTAGACGCGCACACTAAGTTCATCGAGGTCGAACTTCTCCCAATGCACCTCCCCGGATTTGTGCCCCTCGATATTTTCTCGCTTGGTTCGGATTTGCCCTGCGGTGTTGAGTTCCATGAACTCAGGAGCCAACACTTCGTCCAGCTTTCCAATATCGCCCTGCACCTGCGCTTTGCTGCGCTCGCCTTCCAGTTTCTTAACTTCCTCTTCCTGTTGCGATAAGACTTGCGGATGCGACGCCATTGCAACCATAAGAACGAATGCAAGAATAACGGAGATGAGTGTCATCGGGACCTCCGTCCGTTGAACACTGCGAAGGGATGGACCTGAAACTACTCCCGAGCGTCCGGGCCGTCAACGATTGGTTACGGGTCGCTCCCGGCCGGATCGCCGGACTCTCGGCACTAATCTCAAATGGGATACCGACCAGAGCCTAAGTCCCGATTAACGCGGTTGTACATCTCTGAGAACTTGGCAAGGAGCGGGCAGATTGCTAGAGTCGAAGTGTCCAGCTCAGTAGTGCATACGCCAATCATCTAGAACATGCCGAAGAGAGGCTGGGAGCCATGGGGGAAGAAACACGGGCGGCAGTGCGGGCCATCGAAATGGTGGAGCGCAAGGACCGCGTGCTGATTGTCGAAGACGAAGACAATGCGCGCAAGGGCTACGAACAGCTCTTGCAGCGCTGGGGCTGCGACGTGGTGGGCGTAGGAACGGCGGAAGAAGCGCTGGCGAAATTTGCGAGTTACCAGCCGGACACGCTGATCGCGGACGTGGAATTGCCGGGCATGAACGGGCTGGACTTGCTGAAGCAGCTGGGGACGGAGCTCCACGGCGTGCCGGCCATCATCATTACGGGCAAAGGCAGTGAAGAGCGCGCCGTGGCGGCGATCGAGGCAGGAGCCTTCTGGTACATCGAAAAACCGCTGAAAGGGCCGGTGCTGCGCGCCCTGCTGGACCGGGCGCTGGGCAAAGCGCGCGACGCGCGGCAGCTCGCGGTGCTGCAGCGGCAACTGCGCGAGACGGGACGGCTGGGCGACCTCGTCGGAGCGTCCAAGCAGATGCAGGAAGTGATGCGCATCGTGGAGACAGCGGCGCCGAGCTCGGCGTCGGTGCTGATTACGGGAGAAACTGGATCAGGCAAGGAAATTGTGGCGCGGACGCTGCACAAGCTTTCGCCACGCGCGAATGGGCCGTTTGTGGCGATTAATTGTTCGGCGATTCCGGAAACGTTGATGGAGAGCGAGATTTTCGGCCACGAGCGCGGAGCGTTCACGGGAGCGGCCGAGCGGCGCATCGGGTGCTTCGAGCTGGCCGATTCGGGAACGCTGCTGCTGGACGAAATCGGCGAAATGCCGGCGCCGACGCAAGCGAAGCTGTTGCGTGTATTGGAAGACCGCAAAGTGCGGCGGCTGGGGAGCAAGAGCGAGACTCCGGTGGACGTGCGGGTTATCGCAGCGACCAACAAAGAACCGGAGCAAGCCGTCAGCAGCGGCCAGTTGCGGCAGGACCTGTACTTCCGCCTGAACGTGTTCCACATTCACCTGCCGCCGCTGCGCGAACACAAGGAAGACATTGCGCTGCTCGTCGAATACATCCTGCGCGACGTGAACAGCAAACATGGCAAGCACGTGCGCGGGATCGGCGCGGAAGTTCTGGACATTTTCATGGGGCATACCTGGCCGGGAAACATCCGCGAGCTGCGCAACGTGCTGGAGCGCGCCGCCATCATGTGCGAAAAAGACCTGATTACGCGGTCGTGCCTTCCGGGAGAATTTGGAAAGACGGGAGCGAAAGGGCCGGGCGATCTTTCCGCGATCAAGTTTCCCGTGGGAACAACGGTGGATGCGATGGAACGCGAATTGATCCTGCAGACGCTGGGCGCAACTGGAAACAATAAAACGCGGGCGGCGGAACTGCTCGGCATCAGCCTGAAAACGCTTCATAATAAGCTGAAAGAATACGGCGGCGACCGCGCCGAAGCGGAGTAGGGACGCAGAATGCAGCTGCGGCTGCGGACAAAACTTACGCTGGTGATGACGAGCCTGGTGCTGCTCGTCGCGGCAGTCCTGTCAGGTGTGTCCTTCTGGCAGTTGCTGGAACACGTGCTTCGCGAGACCAACAAGCGCACGGTAGAACTGGCAGGAGACAGTTTTGAATGGGTGCAGCGGGCCCTGGCCGACGCCAGCAGCCACGGCTGGCGGCCGGAATCGAACTCCGCCGAAGACATCCACGACTACGTGCGTTACGCCTTGCAATCGAGCGAGGGGCTGCAGGCGCAGCTAAAATCCGCCATCGGATCGCCTGCGATTTACGAAGTCACGATCATCGACCGCGACGGCATCGTACTGGTTTCGAGTGATAAGTCAGAAGAGGGGAAGTTTCACCTGGGGCGCAGCCCGATATCAGACCTGATGCAACGCGGCTTCCTGCACAAGGTCACCGTGCTGCGCGGCAAACCAAGGATCTACGAGTACAGTTCCCCCTTCAAGGCGGGTGGCCAGCCTTTCGATATTCGCGTGGCCATATCCACTGGATTGCTTCTGGCTGAAATTTCTCCCAGCCTGCAGACGTCGGGGATTTTTGCGCTGGCGGCATTGGCGATTTCGACGCTGCTCGCCGCGGTGGTCAGCCGGGCAACGCTTGAGCCATTACAGGACATCTCAGCACAACTGGACCGCATCTCCGCGGGGCAATACGACGCGCCTTCCCCGGAGGTTACCGGCTTCGCCGGAAGCGGCGATGAACTTGGACTGGTGAGCCGGAAAATTACGCAGGTGGGTCAGCAATTGCGCGGGGTACACGAGATTTTCAGCACCATGCGGGAAAACATGAATTCGGTGATGGCCGGACTCGAGGACGGACTGCTGCTGTTTACACGGGACGCGCGCGCCGTGATGATCAGTCCGGCCGCGGAAAAATTTCTCGGAGAACCGGCAGGACAGTTTCTTGGGCGGCGCGTAACGGAAATTTTCCCTCCCGGGCATCCCCTGCACGAGGCGCTGCACATTGAGAGCGATGAATTGAGCGAAGTGGCGGCTGAAACGGAGCTGGAGACGAGCGAAGGGCCAAAGCGCGTGAGCGTTAGCGTGCAAGCCATCCAAGAGGATGGCGAGCGCATGGGAGCGCTGGTGACGCTGCGTGACCTGGACTCGCTGGAAAGCATCAACACGCAACTTCAAGTGAGCGAACGGCTGGCGGCGCTGGGGCGGATTACGGCTGGAGTGGCGCACGAAGTGAAGAATCCGCTGAATTCTATGCGGCTGTGGCTGGAAAACCTGAAGGAATCGCTTTCCGGGGAATCGGACGGCGCGTCGCAACAGGCCGTCCAGGTGCTGGACAAAGAAATCGACCGGCTGGACGCGGTGGTGAAACGCTTCCTCGATTTCACTCGGCCGATGGATATCCGGCTGGAGCAAACGCAGTTGGCGGAGCTTTTGAAAGAAGTGCTGGATTTCGCGCGGCCGCAGCTTCAGAAATCCAATATCCAACTGGCGCAATTGCTGCCGATCGATGTGCCGGAAGTCTACGTGGATCGCGCATTGCTCAAGCAGGCGGTGCTGAATCTGGTGCTGAACGCCGCGGAAGCCATGCCCAACGGCGGACAATTGCGGCTGGTTCTGAGCCGGCGCGGGGAAATGGCGGAAATTACCGTGGGCGATACCGGAAAGGGCATTCCACTGGAAAACCGGCAGAAAATATTCCAATTGTTTTTCACCACGCGTCCGGGGGGTAGCGGAATCGGACTCGCGAGCACGTTTCGGATTGTGCAGCTTCTCAATGGTTCGATAGACTTTACTTCGGAGGTCGGCCGGGGCACAACGTTCCGAATCGAATTGCCACTCGCGGCCTGAACATGACGGAAAACCCAGTCCGATCCTTGGCGGTATTTGCACGCGGCTCTTCGCAATTCTTCCTTTTTTGTTGCGCGACGTGCCTATTGGTGGGATGCAGCGTAAGGAAACGTCCGGAAATCCCGTGGGCCACGGCAGTGATGGTCAGACCTGTAGCGCAGGCGCGCATCGCGGAAGGAAATGATGCGTTTGACGATCCATTACCCGAACTTCGGTTCGAGATGCCTCCATTTCTCGGCCGCTTGATCGGTTTGCGTCCCCCGCCGCCTCGGCCGCGCAGCAGCGCGCCGTCCAATGGGACCTTAGGGAGCGAGGCCGAAAAGTCCGACGCGCCAACTATTGCCCCACAGCTAACGCCGCAAGAATCCGTCGTTGCCCAGCAGCAAACGAATGAGAGCTTGAACATTGCGGAGAGAAATCTTGGGGCGGCGCGTGGAAAAACGCTGAGCGCCGCGCAGACGGACCTGGTTTCCAAAATCAGAGGCTTCATCAAGGACGCGCGCGAAGCCGCGCAGATCACGGACTGGAGCCGCGCACGCAGCTTGGCGAAAAAAGCGCAGGTGCTCTCCGAGGAACTCGCCAGTTCCCTCTAGTTGTTCGTTCGAATCCAACATTCCTTCGCCGAGATTGCGGTTCGCGCAGGCGAACGTGCGGCTGTGGGCCATGCCGTTTGGCCAGATGCGCTAAGATGACATCATGAAGAAGTTCGATGCCGCCATCGCCGGCGGTGGAGTGATTGGCGGAGCCGTCGCGTTGGAGCTGGCGCGCGCCGGCCTGCGAGTGGCGGTGTTTGACCGCCAGCAACTGGGGCAGGAAGCGTCCTGGGCCAGCGCGGGCATTCTTTCTCCGGCGCCGGAGAGTCCGGGAATGATTGCGATGGTGCCGCTGGGAAAAGCGAGCCTCGCGCTTTATCCGCAATTTATCGCCGAGGTCGAAGAGATTTCCGGAAAGAGCGCGGGTTTCCGGCCGAAAGGAACGCTCGAGGCGCTGTTCTCGCACGATACCAAGGCGGAACTCAGCACTATTATCGCACTGCACCACGGGCTGGGACTGAAGGCGGAGCCGCTTCGCGCCGAAGACGCACGCGAGCTGGAGCCGGCGCTGAGCGAAGAAGTGGAAGCGGCGGTGCTCCGGCCAGACGAAGCATCGGTTGACAACCGCGCGCTGACGGCCGCCATTCTGGAAGCTGCTCAACGCAGCGGTGTGGAGATTTTTTCTGGAAACGGCGCGAAAGCGATCTGGCGGGAGAAGAATCACTGCGCGGGACTTGTTCTGCAGAATGAAAAAGTGGAAGCCCAATGGACGATTATCGCTGCCGGTTGCTTTTCGGCGGCGATCGAAGGAATTGCGCGGTATGCTCCGGTGCGTCCGGCAAAGGGGCAGATGGCCGCGCTGCGCGCCGATGAATTGAGAATAGAACGCGTGCTGTGGTCGGAGAAAATCTATCTGGTGCCGCGGAACGACGGGAGAATCGTCGCGGGAGCGACCGTCGAGTATACGGGCTTCGACAAACGGACGACTGCGGGAGGCATCGAGAAAATTCTTTCGGCTGCTATCGAACTTGCGCCGGGCCTTGCGAATGCGCGCATTGAAGAAACGTGGGCCGGGCTGCGGCCCGATTCTCCCGACCATTTGCCGATAATCGGCCCTACGGATATCGACGGCTTGCTGATGGCCACAGGCCACTTCCGAAGTGGAATCCTGCTTACACCGATTACCGCGCGGCTGGTTCGCGAATGGGCTACGGAAAAGCGCGTGAGTATCGATTGGGACCGCTTCAGCCCGATGCGCTTTCAAGTGGAAACGGCCGCGGCAACGAAGAAAATGCCAGCCTGAAACGAATTAACTCCTCACTGATGGTGAGATTCCTCCGACAGTTCGGGCCCTCAAATTAAAAACGAAAGAATGGGAATGGGAATCCAGGTAGCGTTCGCCTTGGAGCGCGGTCGCGGCGATGGCTTTCCTGATGATTTGAGGCCGGCGGCAACGGCTGAGAAAGTTTGCCTGGATCATTCGGCGGCAAACGATTGGCGTCCAGCAGTAGCGCGTGGTCGAGGACGACATCCAAGGTGGTGCCGCGCGGCAGCTCCGCTTCCGGACCGCGCGTGAGTAAAACTGCCAGCAAACCTGCGGCGGCACCGGCGCCGTGTCCAATGGCGAGACTTGCCCTCGATGGGCTGCCCGCCAAAAGGCCTGCGTAACCTCCGACAGGACCGCCGATGGCCGTGGCAAGCAGAACAGTGCCAACATCCCTGCCAACTGCGCCGGGACCGGTCACCACTCCTTCCGGAGTGACACCCTCTTTCCCATCGCGATCCACGCTGCTTGGCGTCGCCGTCAATTCGATCGTGTAGCCGTTCGGAAGCATCATCTGCTCGAGCGCGATGCGAAACTCGGCGCGTCCGCGAATCCGTCCGGGCCGCTTCGCTTCGACAATCTGCCCGCGCACGAACGAGCCCATCGGAATCACGATGCGATTGTTGCGTGCGACGGGGTACGCCGTCTCGAAATAGACGGAATCGCCGGCCTTGGCGGTGCGCGTGTTGATGCCGTTGCGAAGCACCAGCGGGAGCCGCGTTCCCGTGGGGACGGCAACTTGAGCGGCGTTCGAAGTGGCAACGATAGAGTTGGCGGATTCTTGCTGGGGAGGCCATGCGCCTGGCGAAGCGCCCGTTGGGGCCTCCTGCGCCGATAGGGCCGTAACGACGGACGAAGAAGCTAGCAAAAGGATGGCGAGACGCATTAGGAGTCGGCACGGCATCGGAATCACCTCAAGGGGCTGACCTGGCCCGTGAAGTGAAATGCATCGTGATCTCCATAGGAACAGGTGAGGTGATGGTGTGCGAATTCCGCTCGCATTTACGCAAAGCCTTTTGCGGCAATCAGTTACGATCAGGAATAGGAAGACTTGCAGGGGCGGAAATAGCCGGAATGCAATTCAGGATCGAGATGGCAATCGAAGGCAGGCATCTCTGTCAGCCCGAGGCGACACACCTCTTCCACACTCCTGCCGCAGTCGTGCCCCGCGGCGTTTGCACTAACTTAGTGTTCCGGCGGCTGCGGGCGCACGGGAGGCTGGTAAACAGGCTGAAATTGTCCGAGATTGTTGAATTGAATCTGGCTGGCGTCCAGCGATAGGTCGTGTTCGAGGACGACGTCCATGGTGGAGCCGCGCGGGAGTTCCGCCTCCGGACCCCGGGTAAGCAAAACGGCAGCGAGCCCGGCCGCCGCGCCGATTCCGGCACCAATACCAGCGCCCTTTGGCGTCCGGGTGGCGAGGGCGCCGATCCCAGCCCCCGTGGCGGTCGTTGTTACCACCGTTCCCACCTTCTCGCCTTTGTTGCCGCCGCCGGTCACTTTGCCTTCCGAATCCATGGTTTCCTTGCCGCCAGAATCCGCGCTGCGCGGGGCGGCCCGCAGATCGACGGTGTAGCCGTTTGGCAGGATCAAGGTATCGAGGCGCATCCGAAATTCCCCGCGGCCCTTGACGCGGCCGGGGCGTTTGGCTTCGAGCAATTCCCCGCGGAGATAGGAGCCAACCGGGATCACGATGCGGTTGTTCTCGGTAATCGGAAAGGAGGTTTGGAGGTAAACCGAGTCTCCGGCTTTTGCGCTGCGCGTGGAGATCCCGTTCTGGAGGACAACTCCCACTCGTGTTCCCGAGGGAACCGTGATTCTTTCGCTGGAGCCTGCCGTTTGTGCTGTAACCGGCTTCGGCGCGACGGGAGGCGGAGCGTCCGACTGCGGCCCCTCAGGCTGCTGGGCGGCGCAGGACGCGCCAATCGCCAACAGGCTTGCGATGAAAAACAGGTTCGGGCGGAACGCTCGGTGCAGCAGCTTTCTCATGGCAAACCCTCCGCGGTACTTGATGCGATGCATCAAGCAACGACCCGGATGCCTGAGTATAACTCCACGCGCTCTTTTTATCGCCCAAGTTTGACCGGAGAGAAAACGAGGGCTACGCTTGAACGCCAGTGAGGAGAATCGCATGGCGAAACTGGCGTTAATTTATGGAATGAGGCTGCTGCCCGAGGAAGAACTCGGCGAAGTGAAAGACGCGACGGTGGTGCTGAAGAATGGCCGCACGGCGCGCATCGCCATGCACTTGATCGAAGGCAGCAAGGAAGAGATCGAGAGCACGTTTCGCCAGTCCATCGAAGCTTTCTTTGAAATGTATCCGGAAATTTAGGGGGCGACGCTGGAGACTCGAAGATGAATCAGCGATTGCCGAAGTTTTCGGGATCGGCGTTGGGATCGCCAAGATTATCGTTGATGAGAACCGTGGATTGGCCGGTCAATTCAAAGCGCTTGCGGCACTTGTAGCAAGCCACTAAATCGTCCAGCCGAACCATATAGGAACTGGCCTTCGCGAACTTTTTCCTGTCTTCTTCGCCGACTCCGCGCGGCAATTCCCTTTTCTTGCGGCAGACCTTCCAGCGCACGGGAGCCTCGAATTCGCCGCGGCAGCTGGGGCAGACCAGCTTTACTTTCCGGGTTTCTTCTTTTTCGGTGTAAAACTGGCGCTCGTCCATGATTAGGTGGCGGGTGTGTTCACCGCTTCCCCGATTGTAACAAATTCGAGGCCGAGGTCACGCCAGCGCGGCAGCCAATGCTCGAGAGCGGCGAGCGTGCGGGAGCAGTCGCCATTCATTTGGCGATGCGTGCCGTCGTGCAAACAAAGGACATCGCCCGTTCCTGCTGCGGCAGGCTTCGAGGCGCTTCCCAGGTTTCGCTGGGAGCGAGCGGCGATGGGCTGCAGGCGCGGAATCAGCCACTCCAGAGGCCTTTCCTTCCAATCACCGGGAAGCAGAGTCCACATGACGGTACGGTAGCCAAGTTCACGGGCACAGGGAATCACCCACGGATTGCGAAAGCCAAAGGGCGGCCGAAACCACTTTGGCGGCGAGCCCAAAGCATTGGAAATCGCGTCGTGGCAGAGGCGCAACTCAATCCTGATTTCCCTACGGCTAAGCCGGAAAAGATTCGGATGCGTCTCCGTGTGATTGCCTACGAGATGTCCGCGCGCGACGGTTTCTTTCACCAGTTCCGGGCATTCGCGAACGTACCGACCGATCAGAAAAAATGTGGCCTTCGCGTTGTGGCGGTCCAGCAGATCGAGAAACTTCGGAGTCATCGAAGGATTCGGCCCGTCGTCGAAGGTGAGCGCCAGCTTCCGCGAAGAGTTCGAGCGGCAAACCGTACGCCCGAAGAGTTGCGAGCGCGGATGTGCGGCGCCGTAAGCGGCGGCAGTCCCCAGCGCCGTGACCGCACCCGGCACCGCAATGAACAGCGAATTCATGCCGTCCTCATTCTCCAAGAATCGCAGGGATCCGCGCCCTGCAAGAGTCCATCCGGCAGACTGTATCGAAAATCGAGACACCGATTGTACCAATTTGGTTCAAATTCAAGAGAGTGTTCCTCCAAGGGAAACGATTCCTTCGATTCAGATCGAGCATTCTGTAAACAAAAGAAATAGGGCAACTTCGCGGCTTCTTTGGAACGTGCTTCTTCGAAGGATTGGACTGTCTATTGCTATAGAAGTGAGCGACGTCGGGTGTAAAAAATCTACATCGAGGAATTCCAGAGCTCGCGTCATTCAGGAACCTCTCGGCTTGCGGTTGCTCCGATTCTCTGTGTTGATCGCTGGCGTATCGCTATTGGCTGTACCAATGGGTTCGCAAACGCAGCGGCCTGAGTGGCAGGCAGAAGTGAGGAAATATGCCGAAGCGCAGGATTGGGTTTCTGCAATAAGGATTGTTGACCGCCAGGCCGCTGTGGCTCCGCAAGACATGCATGTGCGTGCGTGGCGTGCTCGGGTTCTGAGCTGGTCCGGGCATTTGCCCGAAGCGGAAAAAGAATACTTGGAAATTCTGAAGTTCGCGCGGAACGATCCGGACGACTGAATGGGATTGGCCAGCGTGTACTCTCGCGAAGGGAAAGTAGAAGAGGCCTTGCGGGCGTTGGACCCCCTCCGATCTGAAATCGTTGGGAAAGCAGCGGCAACGCTGGTAAAAGGGCTTGCTGGACGTGCTGTGGCCCAATCGCGACATGCTTTTCCGGCCGCGTTACGCCAGGATTGGCTGTTTCGGTCTGCCCTACTTGTGGATCTTTGAGCTGTTTGCCCCAGTGTTCGAGCTCGCGGGAACCGTCACCATCGTTCTCGCTGCCTCGCTTGGTGTTCTGAGCCGCGAATTTTTTCTGCAGTTCCTCATCTTCGGATATGCGTTTGCCACCGTGATTTCCATTGGCTCTGTCCTGCAGGAAGAGATTACCTACAAGCGGTATAACGACTGGCAAGACGTCGCGCGGCTGGTCAGCTACTGCTTCCTCGAACATTTTCCTTACCGGCAAATGCACATGGTCTGGAGGCTGCAAGGCCTTTGGCAGTATTTTCGCGGCGGCTTCGCCTGGAAATCCCCGAAGCGAAAAGGAATTCAATCCGCACAAGCCCCGTGAGACGTATCCATGCGTTGGGGACGTGCAAAACGTCAACCAATTTTCTCCGGCAGTCCGCGGCGCGCTTTCAGATCGGCGAGCAGGCGGTCCACCTCGGCGTCGCGGTCCAGCCGCGTCAGCTTCTCGCCGACGTCGTCGCTCAGGAGGTCGACTTCGGCTGTAGCCACGGCTTCGGTGTGGTGCACGCGATCCTTGAGGCGATCAAACGTGGCGCTCTTAGAATTGTCGCCCATGGCGGTTTGTGCGCGCGCCGCTTTGCCCAGGGCGATGCTACGCCGGTGCCTCGCAATCAGCAGGTCGCGCTTGGACGTCGCTTCGTCGAGCTTTTGTTCGAGTTTCATGAGCGCCCCCTTCAGCGTTTCCACCTGCAACTTCTGATCGTCCACCTGCTCGCGGTAACTTCGCGCCAGCATCTGCGAGGTCTGAAAACGGTCGAGGGCGGCACGAGCTAAATCATCCTGCCCTTTGTCCACCGCCGTTTCGGCCTTGCGCATCCAGTCCTTGCCGGAGTCCTCGTTCTCTCGCCACTTTTTTTCCAGCATGTGCTGGTCGGCAATGGAAACCGCCACCTGTGTCTTGACCTGGATGTACTGGTTCTCCATGTCGAGGATTACCTGCTTGATCATTTTTTCCGGATCTTCCGCGCGATCGACCATGTCATTGATGTTCGCGCGAATTAAAGTGCTCACTCGTTCTAGAAGTCCCATGATGAATCTCCTTTCACGAACCAAATATTGCTGCGGACCACTCAAACTCTTTAAAGACAATCAAGCGCGCCCACCGCCCGCAAACGGAGTCAGGACAATAGGTGTGCGGTCCAAATTCCGGCCGCAAACTTCGCAAGGCCCGGCAGGATCACGAAGTTCAGCGCGACGGCCCTGCCAAGCGCATATACCGTGCACGCCCAAAAGTGGTGGAAAACTAAACTCACTGTCGCCACCACGAGAAACCAAACAAAGAGAACCTTTTCTTTCTTGCTCATGGCCATCCCCCCAGACCATTTAGCGCCCCCGGCAGGCCCAAGAGGACCTGCCGGAGACGGAAACAATTGCTACGACTTTTTGGCAGGCGGCTGCTCCGGCTTCGGAGCCTTATCGCCGATCATCCGGACTTTGCTGAGCAGATCGGACATCTGCATGCCGGAGAGCGCTTCGAAGAGAGCGGGCACTTGCGCGGCAATTCTGGTGACGTCGCCGGTCAGCTTGTATGCGCCGGCGGCATCCCCATTGCCCGTGGAGACGATGGTCACCTTCTCCACTTTGCTGAGCGGCTCGGCAAGAGCGCGCACGATATCCGGCAGCCCGGTGAACAGTTTGTCGATGACGGCGGCCTGGTTGTACTCCTGGAAGGCTTCCGCCTTGATGTTCATGGCCTTAGCTTCCGCTTCGCCTTTCTTGAAGATGATTTCGGCTTCGGCTTCGCCCTGCGCGCGAATTGCGGAGGCGCGGCCTTCGGCTTCGGTTATCGAGCGCTGACGCTCGGCGCTGGCAAGCGTCTCGATGCGCTGGCGCTCGATTTCCGCTTGCTTCAGCACGGTGGCGATGAGTTCCTTTTCGCGGCGCGCGATTTCCGCTTCCTGCACCTTCACTTGGGCTTCGCGCTCCACTTGCTGCACTCTCACCGCTTCTTCCACCACCTTCTGCTGCATGACGTTGGTTTCGATTTCGTACGCTTTGTCGGCGGTGGCCTGGGCTTTCTTGGTCATTTCCAAGTAGCTGGCTTTCTTGATGTCCAGGTCGCGTTCAGCCTCGGCCTGCTTGGCCAACGATGCAGTTTCTGCCGCGACGCGTTCCTGATCGGCTTGTGCTTTGGCTACAGCCGCGGCGCGGGTCGCTTCGGCGCGCTTGATGGCGATGTCGCGGTCGGCTTCGGCGGAGGCCACTTCGGCGTCGCGCTTGATGCGAGCGACGTCAGGCCGCCCCATGTTGGTGATGTACTCGTTCTTGTCGCGTACTTCCTTGATGGTGAAACTGATGACTTCCAGCCCCATCTTGCTCATGTCATCGGCGCATGTGGAGCGCATACGGTCACCAACCATTTCCGGTTCCTTGACGATTTGCTCCACGGTAAGCTGGCCGATGATTCCGCGCAGATGGCCTTCCATCACCAGGCGGATCAACGCCTCACGCTGTTCCGGCCGCTTAGTCAGAAACTGCTCGGCAGCCGTCAGGATGGATTCTTTGTCGTTCTTTACCTTGATTTGCGCGACGGCTTCGACGGTCACGGCAACACCCTGCTTGGTGTACAAATTTTGCTGCGGGGCGACGTCGAACGACATCAGCTCTAGCGAGAGATCACGGCAGGTCTGCACCATCGGAAAAATCAATGCCCCTTTTCCGCAGTAGACCTCCGTCCCTCCCATCCCGTAGCGAATCAAGGCCTCATTCGGCCCAACTTTTCGGTACATCTTGGCGATCACGATCATGATCATCAAGAGGCCCAGAACCAGAAGCCCTGCGATGATCACCACTTCGTTTGGCAACCCGAACATAAAGCCTCCTTTTTCCACCCGTCCGGACTGTTTGTGTCGAACGCCAGTCCGAGAAAACCTTTACTTCGTGAATTCTTCCCACCTCTTCACGTAAGCAATTCCCTTTTCGTAGCGCTCGATTACGACTTCCGCTCCCTTCTCGATCGCTTTGCCGTCATCGCTGCGCGCTCCGGCGCACCGCCGGACTCCCGCCAGGGAAAAAATGATTTCGCCGGTGCCGCTCGCACGGATCGGCATGCTGATGGTGCCGACAGAACCCTCGATCCGGTAGTCTTCGCTCTTCATCGGGGCGTCGGTCGAATTCATGAGCTTGACCATAAAGCGGAGGACAACCCACCCGGCCGCCAAGCCCGCGACGGTGGCGAGCAACAGGCTGAATGCTCCAAGCAGGTGCGAATGCCGTGTCAGCAGGTAGCCGGTTCCACCGAACCACGCCAGGAAAGCCATCGCCGACGAAGCGTTGAACCAGGAAATGTGCGTGCCGCCTCTTAGCCCGCCATGGGAGGCGCTAGCACCGGCATGATGCGCACCGTGAAAGGGCAAATGCATCTTGAAAGGAAGATGAATGTGAACCGCGCCCGCCAAGAACGAAAGCACGCTGAGGGAGAAGCCCACGAGGAAGCAGAGGAGATAAAAATCAGACCAGGTCATAAGTCACCTCGAACGCGTCATTTACTTTGCGCAACTTCCCGGTGCGCGGCGCGAGCTGGAATTCGAGACCCAAGCCCTGTTTATTGCGACCTAGAAACTCTTCCGGCCGATTCCGCTCAGTTCCGCAGTGAAGCGGACGGCGGCGGATGACCGTTGCCCTTGTGCCCTCCGTTCTGATGACTGCCGGGATGCAAAACTTCACCCAGGCGTTCGGCCAAGTCCGGCGTCCGGAGAATCTCTGCCAGGAGCAAAATCGCGCGGCGCGAGTCCTCGTGCTCCGCGATGGTCAGGAGCGCACGCTGAAGCACTGGATCGGCCGTGAACTGTTCGGCACCGGCAAAAAGCCACGAATCGACCTTCGCGTCGATGGCCCGGAGTTCGGACTGCAAGCCCGGCGTGTAGCCTTCCGGGTCATCCACCAGGAAGCCCGGATAGACACGGAAGAATCGCGCCAGTAGCTCGCGAGTTGTATGCGTCAGGTGGGGCCGGGCGCCATTCTCGATTTGCGAGAGATACGCCTGGCTCAGTCCGCGGCCGATCTCGTTCTTCATCGCGGCGGCCAATTCCTGCTGTGTCATGGACCGGCCTAATCCGCGCAGCGAACCTTCTACAGCGCGGAGGGAGCGGAGTTTGTCGCCGAGTTTCATGGAGGACCTACTTATTGCAATCCGCAAATATAATATTACAAATCGCTATTTTGTCAAGCGAAATCGGCTCTCGCCCCTGATTTTTCTCTATCTTGTTGAATATAGTGTAGTTACAAGGATAGCCGAACTGGCGGTAATTCAAGGCCGCAATCTAGTTTGCGCGGCAGATCAAATTCATTCCGGCTTTCTCAGCGACTGCAGATCGATTCCCAGTTGCTGGCATTTCTTATAGAGGTGGCTGCGCTCGAGACCCAGGGCACGGGCCACATTTGTCATGTGAAAATTGTTGCGCCGAATCTCCGCAAGCATCACTTCCCTTTCAAACGACTCCGTGCGCTCCGCGAGAGTGCCGGTCGAATTTCCACTCGTGGAACCGGATGAACCACTTGATGAAGAATCTGAAGTGGGAATTACGAGACGAACCTCGCCAGCGGTAACACTTTCGTCCGAAGCGAGCAGGATGAGGCGTTCCACCACGTTGCGCAATTCGCGGACATTTCCGGGCCACGCATATTTGCGCAATTCAGCGATGGCTTCTTCCGCGAAGAGTTTTTCTTTCCAGGCGTTTTGCGCCGCCACCTGCCGAGCAAAATGCGCGACTAGGCCGGAAAAATCCTCCAGGCGTTCGCGCAGCGGTGGCAGTTGCAGCGGAAAAACATAAATGCGATGGAACAAATCGCGCCGGAACGAGTTCTGTTTGACGAGGTCCTCCAGGTTGCGGTGCGTGGCCACCACCACGCGCACGTTCACCTTCATGGGCTTGTCACCGCCGACGCGCTCGACTTCGCCCTCTTCCAGCACGCGCAATAATTTCGCTTGCATCGCCAAGGGCATGTCGCCGATTTCATCCAAAAAGAGCGTGCCGCCATCGGCTTGTTCAAACTTGCCAAGATGCCTGGTCGCTGCGCCGGTGAACGCGCCTTTTTCATGACCAAAAAGTTCCGACTCGATCAATTCCGCCGGCACAGCTGCACAATTCAGCGTGATGAAAGGGTGCCCTTGCCGGGGGGATTTTTCATGGATGGCGCGTGCGACAAGCTCCTTGCCTGTGCCGGTCTCGCCGAGAATGCAAACACGCGTCTCGCTTGCCGCAACGCGGTCAATTTGCTCGAGCAACTTTTTCATCGCCGGGCCGGAGCCGACGAGTTCGTGCTTCCCCAGGCGCTGCCGCAACTCACGGTTTTCCTCTTCGAGCCGAGAGAGCCGTAAGGCATTCTCCACAGTCACCAAAAGTTTGTCCGTCGAGAGCGGTTTTTCCAAAAAGTCAAGCGCGCCCAGCTTCGTGGCTTTTACGGCCATTTCGATATTCGCTTGTCCGGAAATGAGCACGATGGGCGTCTTCAGCCCGGCCTTTTTCAAATCTTCAAGCAGCTCCATGCCGCTTTTTCCCGGCATTACCACGTCGGAAAGAATTAGGTCGAACGATTCGCGACGCAGCAGATCGAGTGCGCGGGCGGCGTTGTCGCAAACCGTGGCTTCATGCCCCGCCATTCGAAAGGCGCGGGAAAGAGATGCCAGCGTATTGTGATCGTCGTCAACAAGGAGGAGATTAGCTTTGCGCGGCAAACGTCGATCCCTTCGAACAAAAGTTAGTCGGAAGCCGCTGCGAGTGTGGACGGCGTGCTCTTCGCCTCTGGCGCCGCCTCGCGCGCTCTCGGGGTGCGGCCGGCCGGACGCTGGGGCAGATCGATTCGAAACGCTGTACCGCGGCCCTCGTCGCTGGTCACCGAAATAGTCCCGTGATGATCGCTGACCACGGACTGCACGATGGCGAGCCCAAGCCCGGTGCCCTGCGATTTCGTCGTGTAATACGGCGTGAACAGCCGCGAACACTCTTCCGGCGTCAGTCCTTTTCCTGTGTCGGCGACTTCAATGCGCACCGCGCCGGCCTTTTCCGAAGTTCTTAGTGTCAGCGTTCCGCCGGCGGGCATGGCATCGAGCGCGTTGAGAACCAAATTCTGAAACGCGCGGTGAAGCAAATCGGGATCCGCGTCGATGTCGGGCAAAGGCTCCGTCAAAAACAATTCGGGGGTGATGGTGGGCTTGCCGACTTCGTTGAACTGCGGTTCGAACAGGCGGACGGCATTGCGGAGCGCTTCATTGACATTTACGCGCACAAACTGCGGGGCGGGCATCTTCGAAAAATCGCTGAAGCGCCCAATGATGGTATTGAGATTGGCAAGCTCGGCTTTCAAAGTTGCCGTTGATTCGTGGAAGACTTCCAGAAATTGCTTGGCGTCGAGTTGGCGGGCCTTCTGCAAATTCTCAATGGTAATCTGCATGGGAAAGAGCGGGTTGCGCAATTCGTGCGCAAGACGCCGCGCCAGTTCGCGCCATGCGGCGACGCGCTCGGTCTGCACCAGACGCTCCTTCTGCGCCGCAAGCGTTTGCGTCATGTGATTGAACGCTTTAGCAAGCTCGCCGACTTCATCGCGTCCACGTACATCGATGCGCGTGTCCCATCTTCCGCCGGCAACTTCGCGGGCGCCTTCGGCAAGTTCCTCGACCGGTTTGGTGATCCGCGCGGAGATCCAGAAGCTGACGAGCAATCCGACGAATAGTGCGGCAGCCGCGACGGCAGCGGCAGTTTTCAGGATTTGGCGGGTCAGCAGCACTAACTCTTTTCGCGAGCTGCCGACAAAGAAAACGCCAAACAGCTCATTGTTGCGGCCAGTCAAAGGAATGGCATGAAACGTTTCCGCGTCCGCCGGATCCCTGGTCCACTCAATCGTTCGAACCATGGGCTGTGGCTGCCTTTGCAACTGCTCGACGAGAGGCGCGAACCGTTCCGCTTGTTCCGCATCGATTTTCTCTGCCAGCAGGGACGTGGCCGTAAAATTTGGATCGAGGTTAGTATAGATGAGCGCGCGCATTCCGGCGGGCAAGACCAGAGAGGCGAGGAAATTCTTATCGAGATGGTGCCCACCGATGATGTACAGGCTCTTGTCCGCCACGGTGTTGTTCGTTCGCACAACGCTAAGGGAAAGGGACACGCCGTCGGGCAATTCTTCTTTCTTCAAAAATGCCGGAGTGTCATTCCAGTCCTTCACCGCAGTCACCCAGTCGTTCTTATATCCCACGCGAGCGGGGAACTGCGCCGAAGAGATCAGTACTCCGTCGTGATTCACAAACTCCACATAGTCCAGCCCGTGCTCTTGAGCGGTGCCGACGGCATCGCGCACATAGAGAGACAGGTCAGCGTTGGGACGGGAGAGGTCAATGGCCATGCGCTCGGTGAGGTTCGCTTCCGCTATGTTTTTTGCTTGATGGGCAATTTCTTCGCCCCGCTGGACGAACTCCTTCTTGAATTGCGCGACCAGTGCTTCCGTGCGCTCCGCGTCCATGGCTTCGAATGCGGCCTGAGTGTAATGCGTCACGGCATAGGCAACCACGGATACCGACGCAAATATGGTCAGCAGGACAACAAGCAGCAATTTGGTTCGGAAGCTCATGGCTCGGCAAACATGGGTTACGGACTGATGATATCACGGGTGCAAATGAGGGACTGACCGCTAGTAAAGATGAAATTTAAAACTCATCGGACCAGGAATCCTTTTCATCGCTGGCCCAGCGCTGCAGATTTTCAAACGCGCGTCTGTCAATTCTGGGTACACGCAATCGATGGAACGGCGCGGGCGTCAATGAGGCAATCGCCGGAATCACAAACACGCAAGCGGCGAGCAGGGTGGTGGCCAGGATTCGCCTACACAAATCTTTTGCGATGCTTCGGACAAGCGCGTGGCTCGAAACTGCTGTCGAAATCTTCATAACCGTTTTCCTTCAACTCAATGCTTCGCTCTGCATCGATTCCCGTCTTCAATTCTTGTTTTGGCCGCTAGCCGGGTGGCCAGGAACGCGTCGCCGGAAAAGGAGTAGTCTCTGGCTAAAGGGCTAAGCGCGGCGGTGCTTGCCTCTGTGCTTGTTGACCGTCTTACGGTCGCCATAAAATTGACCGCTTGCGGTCACCAAAGCCATAGTTTCTATTCCTTTCCAGTTTCGCGTCCCGGGCCACCCGCAGGGGTATTGGCTAGCGGAACCTGTTGGCACAGCCACTGCAGGCGGTGCGCAATTCTTTTCTCAACATCATGGCCTGCGCGGCTGCTTGCGTTGAGCCGTGGCCGCTGCGGGTGCCGGCGGATCATCTAGATTGTCGGCCGAAGTCACACCGGAAAAGGCCGACCGCATTACGTCATTCGCAAAGAAATTCCTTCCGTCGATCGGCACCATCATAATTTGCAGCTTGTCCGACAACCGTTCGGCGATGATTTTTTGAATCAGCATGGGGTTCGACTTCAGCACGGACGCTTCGTACTTCATCCGTTCGGCGTCCGCAGCAGCCGTCACGCGGATGCGGTTGGCCTCGGCGTCGGAAAGATTCTTTTGGCGCTCGACTTCTGCCTTGCTGTCAATGATCTTGGCTTGCGCCGCAGCTTCGGCATTCTGGAGAGTAGACTCTTTGCGCGCCTGCGCTTCCAGTTTGGTTTGCTCGATTTGTTTTTGTTTCAGCGGAAGCGTGTACTGCATTGCGTCCGCCTCCGCCTTTGCCTGCAGAACGCGCACCTGGGCCTGCGCTTCCGCCTGTTTCACATCACGCGCTTTCTGCGCCTCCGCTTCCAGCTCGGCAATCTTTACCTGCTTTCCTTTAATCTCCTGCTCGGTACCCAGGCGCTCATTCTCTTGCTCTTTCAACAGCAGCCCCTCTAGTCCCTTGGCATATTCCTCAGGAAGCTGCAGGTCGCGGAGAAGCACTTCCCGCACGATGATGCCGTCGCTTGCCAGCCGGGCGGTGATGGCGTCGGCAGCGGTGGTGCGCAATTCTTCGCGTTTGGTGGCAAAGATTTCGCGCGTTATATAATTCGGCGCAAGTTGCCGGTAAATCGTCGAAACGACCGGCGCTACGACCTGTTCCCCGACCGGCTGCGGCAAATTCCGGTGAATCGAATCCAGCCGCTTGGGGTCCAGCCGGTAACGCACGGAAACAGCCAGCCCGATGTTGAGTCCTTCCCGCGCCTGCACCGTCAGCAGGTCACCCTTTTGCTTGGGATTTTCTGCCGCGACGGTCGAATACACTTGCTCGCGCGTGTCGTAGATGGCGATGGAATCCACCAGCGGCGTAATCAGGTGCACGCCGGGATACAACGTACCGGGGCGAGCGCCCCAGAATTCGCTCACACGGACGCCCGCCGCTCCGTCGGGAACAACCGCGAAGCTCTCCGTGATCAACAGGAGCAGGGCGCCCGCCGTGGTCAGCTGCAGCGCCAGCCGCCAGCGCACCGGGCGGAAAGGGCGGCGAGCCAGCGTTCCCACCTCCGCGCCGGATTCGTCCGTTTTGTTCCGCGACAAGAGCCGCCGCAGTTGTTCGGAGAGATAAACGTCGTAGGCGACCAGAGCTCCCGCGCTTCCAAAGAGTCCCGCGCCGACAATCATCAACAGCCATTTCAAGGCCACCATGGACCTACCCCTTCCTTTCTATTTCCCGGAGCGCCGCCGCGGAGCGGTGACCGCCGCCGCCGCCGCTTACGTTGATCCGGATAATCCCAGTGGCGCAGGGTTCCGTTTTCGCCGAGTGATAACGAACGGCCCACGCCTGTAGCCGCCGTCTCGCGTTCAACGCTGCGACGCGAAAGCCCGGGCCAGTTGCTTGGTCCCGCGCGCCAATTGGGTTCGTGCAGGAATCCTTGGGGCTGTAGCCGGCTGCATCATCAAGAAAGCCACCTTCAAGAACAACCAGTGCAGCCCCGCAGCAACAGCCACCGCGAAAATCGTGATGAGAGCCAGAATCGTAAGTTCCAGCATGGCGATCATGATGTGCCTCCCGACTTGCGCTTTGGGAAATGGCACGGCCACGGCCAATCTCAGTACATTGAAAATACAGAGCTTATCGGTAAGGAAGGATTATGGAACTGTGGGGACTAGCACACGGCGTGTCGCGGCGGACGCGGCACAAGGGGACCGCCTCCGTCCAGACCTATGGAGAACGTCTCGCCTGCGTTCCGGGCTCCCAGCCTCTCCCGCTTCCCTAGTCGTCTTGTGCTAGGCTAATCCTAGAACCCATGGGACGCGGATCAGGCTTACGCATCGGCAAAATTCTCGGCATTCCCATCTATCTGCATTCGACTTGGGTTTTCATTTTTGTAGCCATCACCTATATCATCGCTTCGCAGTACAAGCAGCAGCATCCGCTTTGGACAGACACACAGCATTGGACCGTTGGCGTCCTGACCAGCTTGCTCTTTTTCGCCTCGGTTCTGTTCCATGAGCTTTCCCACAGCGTTGTGGCCCAGCATTACAAGATTCGCGTCGTTTCCATCACGTTGTTTCTCTTCGGGGGCCTGGCGCGCATCGAGCGCGAGCCTTCCAACGCCGTTCAAGAATTCAACATCGCAGTTGCCGGACCGCTAGCTAGTGGTTTCCTCGCTGGAGGCTTTTTTGGATTAGCGCTGCTGTTGCCTTACAGCCAGACGGTCGGGGCCCTGGCCACCTGGCTGTGGCAAACCAATTTTGCGCTGGCCGTTTTCAATCTTTTGCCGGGATTTCCGCTAGACGGCGGAAGAATTTTTCGCGCCATTGTGTGGGGAGCATCCAAAAATTATGAGAAAGCCACGCGAGTGGCGGGCGCCAGCGGAAAACTGATCGCCTACGCGATGATTCTTGCAGGCGCTTGGGGCGCTTTCAACGGATATCTGCAAAATGGACTATGGATCGCGTTCGTGGGCTGGTTTCTTCTAAACGCTGCGCAGGAGAGCGTCGCTCAAGTGGCCATCCGCCAAACTCTCTCTGGTCTAAGCGCCGCCGACGTCATGAGCAAGGAAGTGCCTACTGTTCCAGGACACATCACGCTCGAAGAATATGGCGCCGAGGTTCTACGCACCGGCCGCCGCTGCCACCTGGTGGTCAACGACGACCGCCTCGTCGGGATGATGAATGTCCACACCCTCAACTCGGTTCCGCGCAACGAGTGGGCCCACAACTCCGTCCAGGCCGCCATGATCCCGCGGGAGAAAATTCTGTGGACGTCGCCTGAAGAACCACTCTTGCGTTTGCTGGAACGGCTCCTGAGCGCGGACGTGAACCAAATGCCCGTGGTGAGCGGCGCGAAGGAAAGCGCGCCGCAAATTGTTGGCATCGTCACGCGCGATTCCATCCTCCGCGTGATGCAGACGCGCTCCGAGCTTGGCCCGCTGGCAGCAAACAGCAGGTGACTGTCCCATCGCCGGCGTGTCGGTGTTCAGTTCTCCCGCGCACGCAGCGCCCGGATTCGATAGCCCCCCCGCTGGATATCAACAGTCACCTTTGAAAATCCCGCGGCTGTCAATCTTGCAAACGCTGTCGCGGGCGCCACGGGCACAAACGTGCTCCGGATGTGCCCCAAGCGGTGCAGCCAGCCATCCTGAATCTCAAACGCGAGGAACACTCCGCCCGGCCTAAGCACTCGCCAGGCTTCCGCAAAAGCGCGGTCCTGCAACTCATTTGATCGCAAATGATGAAGCATCAGGATCGCGATGGCTGAAGAAAATGTTCCGTCTGCAAAAGGCAACGCCGCCGCGTCACCCTGAATCGCCGCCGCATTCGAACCATTGATACGTGCGCCCAGCTTTGCCGCAAACGCGTGGTCGCACTCGAGACTCGTCACGCGACTCGCGAGGCGTCCCAACTCCTCCGTTGCTGCTCCTGGCCCGGCGCCCAGCTCCAACACGTGATCGCCCAGTTCCGAGCCCTGCAGCATCCAAGGCAAAACTTGTCGCCGCGTGACCCAACGCCACAGACGCGTTCCACAAAACCACGTTTCGTATCGATTCATTGGGCGCTCGGAAAAATTCGCAGGCAAGCAATTCTAACGCGGCTGACGCAACTCGCCGAAACAAAGTGCGCATTCGTCGAAGCCGAGCCGAAATTCACGCTCGCGACACTTCACGTCCGCTAGATGCCGCTAGCGATTGGGATCAAACCCTCTTGTAAATACGGCAGGAACTGAACCTGAACGGGGCGTAGAGAGAACTGCGCCCCACTTTTTATCCTGGTTCGAGACGCTCATGCGTGATTCACAAGCGCCATCATATCGGGCGCGTAGCGTTCGCCGACGACCTCAATCTGCGCAAGGCGCACACCGATCTCCTTCAAATCACTTTCGGTTAGCTTTACGCTGAGCGCACCCATATTGTCCTCGAGATAGCGGACGCGCTTGGTGCCGGGGATGGGGATCAAGTCTTTGCCCTGCGCAAGAACCCAGCCGAGGGCCAACTGAGCAGGTGTCGAGCCTTTCTTGCCGGCGAGCTCCTTTACCGTTTCCGCCAGCTTAAGATTCGCCTGCAAGGCTTTCTCTCCGAAACGCGGATTCGTCCGGCGCCAATCGCTGGCGTCAAGGTCCTCAAGTTTTTGAATCGCCCCTGTCAGGAAACCTCGTCCAAGCGGGCTGTAGGGCACAAAGGTGATTCCGAGTTCGCGACAAGTAGCCAGGACGCCATTCGTTTCCACGTCGCGGGACCAAAGCGAATACTCGCTTTGCAGCGCTGCAATCGGATGGACTTTGGCGGCGCGCCGCAAAGTTTCGGGGCCAGCTTCCGAAAGTCCGAGCGCGCGTACTTTCCCGGCCGAAACCAGTCCGGCCATGGCGCCGACAGTGTCTTCAATCGGAACTTTCGGATCGACGCGGTGCTGATAGAAGAGATCGATCGTTTCGATGCCAAGCCGTTTAAGGCTGCCGTCGCAAGCGCGCCGGACATTTTCAGGCGAACTGTCGACGCCCCTGACGCCACTGGGATTGAACCGGAACCCGAATTTTGTGGCAATCACCACACTGTCGCGAGGCACTTCTCGCAAAAATCGGCCCAGCAGCTCTTCATTGGTGTAGGGCCCGTAGATCTCGGCGGTGTCAAGAAAATTGCCGCCGAGTTGCAAATAACGGTGAAGAACACGGAGCGATTCCCCTTCATCAGCGGGTCCGTAAGCAAAGGACATGCCCATGCACCCAAGTCCTAGGGCGGAAACCAACGGACCATTTTTCCCAAGACGGCGCTTTTCCATGATTGCTCCTTGAGAGTTTTCGATAGGGCTTCTCGATGTTGGATGAAGAGTTCGCGCTTTCCGTTACCAGGATAGGGCCAGCGCGATCGCGCATCCTTCGTTACAATGAGACCCGGCGTGCACAACAGGGCCCGCTCCCATTGGCTTGTTGATGGCCTCCCCTTCACAAGATGCGTCGACGCTACTGGCCTCGTCTTCAGCGGCCCCGGTCGCCCATGAAGGTGCGGCGCGCGTGTTCTGGCGTGTGCTGACACGCTTCGATTCCTCAAAGCTGTCTCCCTACCTGGCCCTGCGCAACTCGATCGGCGTGCTCCTTCCGCTCGTGGCAGGATTTGCTCTGGACATGCCGCGCGGTGGCTTGGTGGTAGCCAGCGGCGCGCTCAACGTGGCCTACTCCGACGGAAGCGATTCCTATGCGCAGCGCGCCAAGCGCATGCTCTCTTCGAGCGGTTTATGCGCACTGGCTGTTCTTTTCGGAGCGCTCTCCGGGAGCCATAGCGTCGCGGCTGTCACCATCGCGACGCTGTGGGCATTTGCCGCAGGAATGTTGGTGGCGGCGGGCACCACAGCCGCCGATCTGGCCGTGATCAGCCTGGTCACGCTGCTGATTTACGCGGCGCAGCCGCTGACACCTCGGCAGGCCCTCATCTCCACGGGGCTCGCGCTTGGCGGCGGACTTCTCCAAACGGCGCTCTCAGTGGCGCTGTGGCCTGTGCAACGCTATGAACCGGAGCGGCGCGCGCTTGCCAACTTCTTTCTCGAACTCGCGCGCGCTGCAGAACAGCCGCTGAGCGCGACTACCGCGCCGCCGGCGACGGTTCACAGTACGCAAGCGCAGGAAGCTCTCTCCAGCCTTGACCGTGAGAGGTCCATCGAAGCCGTGCGTTACCGCGCTTTGCTCAGCCAGGCAGAGCGCATTCGGCTTAGCTTGCTGATGCTTTCGCGGTTGCATCTTCGGATGCAACGCGAGAGTGCGGTGCATTCGGGCGTGCAGATTCTCGGCGAGTACCTGAAAGAAACAGCGCAGGTTCTGCAAGCGATTGGCAACGCCCTGCTTTCGGGAATCCCGGCGGAAGCGAGCACAGATATCCTTGCCGCGTGCGAGTCGCTCACGCTGCGGTTGCGGCAAGAAGCGGAGAATTTGCCGGCGTCTTTTCTCGCCGCCGTGGCGCGGGATGCGCGTTTCCAGATGGACGCGCTCAATGGTCAGCTTCGAGCCGCCCTGGACTTGACTGCACATGCGACGCCCGCCGGCCAAGCGGCGTTCGCGAAACAGGAAGCGCACCAGCCGTCGTCGCTCCGGTTCAGCGGGTTGCTGGCGACGCTGCGCGCCAATCTGAATTTGCAATCTTCGGTGTTGCGGCACGCCATACGCCTAGCGGTTATGGTCGCTCTCGGCAATGGCCTGGAGCGCGCTTTTTACTGGCACCGCTCCTATTGGCTGCCGATGACGATTGTCCTGGTGCTGAAGCCGGAGTTCACGACAACGTTCAGCCGCGGTCTTTTACGGATTGGCGGAACGATCGTCGGACTCTTTCTGGCCACGGCACTCTTTCGCATTCTTCCGGAGAGCCAAACGCTGCAAGTAGTTCGCATCTTTGTATTCACGCTGCTGCTGCGGTGGGTTGGTCCCGCAAACTATGGAATTTTCGCCGCGGCTATCAGCGCTCTGGTGGTCCTACTGATCGCCATCACCGGAGTTTCGCCGAAGGAAGTGATCTGGGCGCGCGGAATCAATACAGCGGCGGGAGGCGCGCTGGCACTGCTCGCGTATTGGATTTGGCCGACCTGGGAACGCACGCAAGTTTCCGACAGGATCGCCGCCATGCTCGATGCGTACCGGGAATATTTTCACAGTCTGTCGGAAACCTATGTGCGGAATGAAACCAGCAACGCAAGCGAACTCGACCGAGTGCGGCTGAGCGCGCGCATGGCGCGCACGAACCTGGAAGCATCGATCGACCGCCTGGGCGCGGAACCCGGAACGACCGCGGAGCAGATGCACCACTTGAATGCGCTGCTGGCCAGCTCACACCGTTTTGTGCACGCGGTGATGGCGCTGGACGCGTGCTGGTTGCACACGGCCGCAGTTCCGGCGCGAACGGCGTTCGACACGTTTGCAGCGGACGTAGAGAAGACGCTCGAACTGCTTGCGGCAGCGCTTCGGGGCAAACATGTACAACTGAATGAGTTCCCAGACCTGCGCGAGGATTATCACGTTCTGGTGCAATCCGGCGATCCAAAAATCGAGCGGTACGCGCTGGTCAATGTAGAAGCGGACCGGATTGTGAATAGCCTGAACACGCTACGCGAACAAGTGAAGGAGCGCGTGCGCTCCAATGAAGTGGCGTAATGCGACAGAGCAGTGAGGAGTGGGAATGAAGCGACACGTGCTGTCCGTGGTGATGAGCTCCGCCGCGGCGGTAATCAGCGGAACAGTGTTCGTAGTCGCATTGTTCGATCAATATGCGCTGGTGGAAATGGCGGCGAGTATCGTTACGGCGCTGCAAGCTTATTTTGTGAGTTCCGCGATTGGCGACCTGCTGGAGGAAAAGAAAGAGACGAACCGGACGCGAAATTCAGTGGCCGTGCTGATGACGATTTTTCTTGTGGCGTTTTATTCGTTCCGGAAATACTTCCACTGAATGAGACCCGGAAACGGAAGCTTTGAGACCTGCAAGCGATTGCAAATGGGAGACTTGCGGGAGTTGAGACTCGCGGTAACTTCAGAAAGAATCGAGGGGATGACAACCAAGGAGATGACGGCGGACGCCGAAGCGCGTTCCGGGAGGGCCTTTACCCACTCTACTTGGCGTCCGCCCTATTCGATCTGATTGACGCTTGGTCAGTGGGCCACGGCAGTGCTGTGGTCGCGCGGCACGGTGCAAGTTGCTGTGGATGTGACGGTATTCCCCGCCAAGTCCATGGCCGTCGCATTCATGGTATAGATCCTTCCAGTTCCGGAGCCCAGCCGCGCCGCCCGCAGCTGGACGACGTAACCGCCGGAACCATTTGAAGTAATGACTACGTCAGGATTATTCGGGTCCGATGGCTCATTGCTTGATCCCGTCAATTGGAATGAGCCGGGCGCAAGTCCTGACAGAGCATCCGCTGCCGCTATCGTGGCAACCTGAACCATTTGATTGTTCGGCGGCCAGAGGGTGCAGCCGGACGCAGGCAAGCCGGAGACAACTGGCGGAGTCTTGTCGATTTGCACCGTAAGGGCCTTGCTTTGTTCCGCATTCCCAGCCTTGTCGGTGCCGAAGTAGTTCAGCGTGGTCATGCCTTCGGCGGAGAGCGTTACCGAGGCGGCGCTTCCAGGCACTGTTTGCATATCGACGCTCTGTGCGCCGGTGAGCTCGTACTGGATTTGCTTGACGCCTGAGCCACCGCTGTCGTCCACGGAATTCAATGTCACGGTGACGTTCGTTTTGTTCCAGCCATTGCCGTTGGGACCGGGTGAAGCGCTTGCTGTGGTTACTGGTGGGGTGGTGTCCCGCGAATAGGCGATGGTTGTGAAATCATTGCCACCGCTTGATCCTTGACTCTTCCCCGTCACGATGACATTGCCCGTGTTGCTATCCACCGCGACGCGGCTGGGAAGGAACGTGCTGTGCTGAGCCACCGAAAGTTCGTGGCCTCCGGAATCGTACACCACCATGGCGTAATTGCCCTGGCTTGTTCCGGCTACGTATACATTGCCGGTAGCGCTGTCCACGGCGATGGCGTTCGCTCTGCTAGAGGCTCCGGCTACGTGGTAACGGGCCACCCAAAGCGGTCTGCCACCGGCCGCGGCATTGTAGGCAACGGTGGCGTAATCACCACTGCTCTGCCCCGTCACATAAACATTGCCTGTGTTACTGTCCACCGCGACGGCGTTAGCAACGTCGTGGCCCGCCAGGACGGGCGGATATGTTGCTCCAAAGATAGGTTGGTCGCCGTACCCAAGCGTGACATACAGTGACCGCCCGCTTGCGTCATCGACAATAGAACCTACGATGTAGACATTCGCTGCGTTCCCTAATGCGATGGCATTGGCTCCCCCGAATCGGAAGCCAAAAATGGGTTGGTCCGCCCAAAGATGGGTCCCCGTCTGGTCATAAGAAACCGTCCGAAAATGGGTTTCGTATCCGCCAAAGATGCTGATGCTGCCGGTAACGTAAACCCTTGACTTAGTGTCTACCGCGATGGCTGTGAAAAAAACAAAGTGATGGTGGGGGTCAGGCTGCTGATCGGTGGCCACCCAAAGCTGGTTGCCATTGGAATCGTAGGCCGCCGTTGTTTCCGCGCCAGTTACGTACACGTTGCCTATATTGCTGTCGATCGCAATCGCACTGGCACCATAGCCTTCCGCAGTGAGACGGGCAACCCAAAGTTGGTTGCCCTTGAGATCGTACGCGACGGTCGCAAATTGAGCCTCGCTAGAGCCGGTCACGTACACATGGCCTGTCTTGGAGTCCACGGCGACGCCGCGGGCAGAGTCATCTCCGTTTGCAGGCCCGCTGTAGCGAGCCACCCAAAGCTGGTTGCCCTTGGGATCGTACGCCACCGTCGCGTAATCAATGCCGGTTCCCGCGCCCGAGCTTTGCCCTGTTATATACACGTTGCCAGCTTTATCCAGGGCCATGGCCACGGCGGCATCATTGCTCCCATCGACCGATCCATGGTATCGAGCCACCCATAGCTCGCTCACTTGCGCCGAGGCGAGGGCGGGATACAGCACAGTCAACAGGAACCATCCCGGCGCCATTCTCTTGATACAGAACGACTTTTCTCTTGTGAAATTCGGACTCATCTTGCGCATGAACTTGAACATGATTCCTTCCTCCCTATTCAGCGGGTTCGTCAAAAAGTACTATTGGATCGCCTTGGAATTCAGCCGGCGATCAGTTAGGTGTGACCTGAGGGATTTGGCGTTGGAAGCGGGAACAAAAATATGAATAAAATGGCCGGCAGGAACTGGATTGTACGTGTGACAGCCTCTTTGAGAACACACCGGACACCCAACAGGTCGAGGATCGTCCTGCCCGGGCCTCCCACCCGACACACTGGATAAGAAGCACGCGCGATTCTTGATTCTTCTTATGGCCTTCGCAATTGGGTGAAAACATGAATCCCTACTCCGCCAAACCCTTGAGTGGTGTCTCGCTGCGCGCTTACCGACAGCAGCATGGCGGACTTTCTCAGTTACTTCCGCAGGTCCTCGAAGCTTTTTCCGAAAGCGGACGCGGAGGCGTCCGTTTGTTGCTCCGCGCTAATTACCTCACGACGAAATTCACGGCGTGAGGTACGGGATCGCTTCCGGCAGTGAATTGCAGGCTGTATGTGCCGGGGGGGAGTCCAGCGGTGTTGAGGTTGAAGATGTAGCCGCCGGCAGGACCGAGCCAGGCGTTAAAGCGGAAATTGCCGCTGGGATTTGCGCTCCCCGGCAAGCTCATGCTGCCGGAATAGCCCGATGCGATGGTGATCTGAGTGGCGTGCAAGGCGACGGCAGCGGAAGAAACATCATTGCCCCCGGCGTCGCAGAGGTAAAGCTTAATGGGGAACGTCGCGCCGCTAGTAACCGCTCGCGTCTGGTCGTAGAGCGGGCAGATCCCATAGGAAACATTTTCTGTGAGACTTCCGTTGCTGGCTAAAAAGCCGCTGTCGCCGCTATAGGTAGCGGTGATCGGATGCGCGGCAACAGCAAGCGAAGAGGCTGTGAGTGTGGCTGATCCAGAGGAGTTCAGCGGCACAGTGCCGAGCGTGTTTGCGCCGTCGCTGAAGGTGACCGTGCCGGTAGGTACGCTTGAGCTGGAAGACGGACTGACCGTGGCTGTTAAGGTGACCGCTTGACCGAAAACGGAAGGATTGGCGGAGGAAGATACAGCAACCGTACTGGCTTGCTTGGCAGGGACCGTTACCATCGCCGTGGCGGACTTGCTGTTGTCAGCGACAGAAGTGGCGGTCACGGTCACCGTCAGCGGACTGCCGGTTGCTGAAGGCGCGGTGTAAAGACCTTGCGGCGAAATCGTCCCGCAGCCGTTGCCAGTGCAGCCTGTTCCAGAGAGGCTCCAAGTAACGGCAGTGTTGATTGCGTTGGTGACGTTGGCATTGAACTGCTGCGTCGCGCTCGGACTCACTGTAGCTGTAGACGGTCCGACACTAATTCCAACTACCGCTGCCAAGCCGGATATCCTGCGAATGCGGCTGTTACTTTCCTCTGCAATGAATAAGTTGCCTTGGCGGTCGCCTGTGATTCCGTTAGAAAAGCCAACTAGAAGATCAAGTTCGGCGCTGGTCGCCGGGCCACCGTCGCCACTGAAGCCAAAGGCTCCATTTCCGGCCACCGTTCGAATAATCCCCGTGCTGGCCTCCACTTCCCGGATCCGACTGTTATAGGTATCGGCAATAAACAAGTTCCCTGCACTGTCAACGTACACGCCTTTCGGTCCGGCGAGCTGGGCACCGGTCGCCGGACCGCCATCGCCGCTGAACCCAGAGGTTCCATTCCCGGCCACAGTTCGAATAGTTCCTGTCGCGGCCACCACTTCTCGGATACGACTGTTGTTGCTATCCGCAATGAAGATGTTCCCGAAACCGTCAACGTACACGCCAAGGGGAAGATAGAGTTCAGCGCTGGTGGCCGGCCCTCCGTCTCCGCTCGAACCATACGTTCCATTCCCAGCGACGGTCTGAATGATTCCAGTAGTGCCAACCACTTCCCGGATGCGACTATTGTCGGGAAGGAATATGTTTGCTGAACTATCCACGAAAACGCCGTTAGACTGAACTAAGCCGGCGCTGGTGGCCGGGCCGCCGTCGCCGCTGAAATTAAAGGTTCCATTCCCGGCCACGGTCTGAATGTTCCCAGTGGCGGCGACCACTTCCCGGATGCGCCCGTTTGAGTGATCGGCAATGAAGATGTTCCCAGCACCGTCAACGAATACTCCCTCGGGGGAATGTAGTGCAGCGCTGGCGGCCAGGCCCCCGTCCCCACTGAAATCAGCGATTCCATTCCCGGCTACCGTCTGAATGTCCCCCGTAGCGGCAACCACTTTCCGAATGCGATTGTTGAAGCTATCCGCAACGAAGAGGTTCCCGGCACTGTCGGCATACACATCGCTGGGAACATTAATTGTTGCGCTGGTGGCTGGACCTCCATCCCCGCTGTAGCCAAAGGTTCCATTCCCCGCGACGGTCTGAATGTTCCCCGTAGCGGCAACCACTTTCCGAATGCGATTATTGTCACGATCCGCTATGAAGATATTTCCAGAACCGTCGACAGAGAGGCCGAAGGGGTTTCGCAAAGAAGCGCTGGTGGCGGGGCCACCGTCACCACTGAAGCCCTGGGCACCGTTGCCAGCGACGGTCTGAATCGTTCCTGTGGAAGCTACCACCTCCCGGATGCGTTGGTTCCCGCTATCCGCGATGAAGACGTTCCCGGAGCCATCGACGGCTACGTCGAAGGGTCCGTTGAGTTGGGCGCTAGTGGCGGGGCCGCCATCCCCGCCTCCGCCATTCGTCCCATTCCCTGCCACGGTTTGAATAATCCCCGTGGCCGCGACCACCTCCCGGATACGGGCATTGCCAGTGTCCGCAATGAAGATGTTTCCAGAGATGTCGACGAACACGCCGCTGGGGGTGACAAGTTCAGCGTCTGGGGCCGGACCGCCGTCCCCACTGAAGCCAAAGTTTCCATTTCCTGCCACGGTGTGAATAATCCCGGTGGCGGCCACGACTTCCCGAATGCGCTCATTGCCCGAATCCGCAATAAAGATGTTCCCCGCGCTGTCACCGAACACACCGCTGGGGCTATGGAGTTCTGCACTAGTGGCCGGGCCGCCGTCCCCGCTGAATCCAAAGTTTCCATTTCCTGCCACGGTGTGAATAATCCCGGTGGCGGCATCGACTTCCCGGATTCGGTCGTTCAGACTATCGGCAATGAAGATGTTCCCCGCGCTGTCAATGTACACGCCCTGGGGACCACTGAGTGCAGCGTTGGTGGCTGGGCCGCCGTCCCCGCTGAATCCTTCCGTTCCATTCCCAGCGACCGTGGTCAATTGCCCGGATGGGTCAACCTTATAGACAACATTTCCGTACAAGCCCTCATCGCCGACTACCATCGTCGATATATACAAATTCCCGGCAGAATCTTTGAAAACCCTCGCGGGAGTACCAACGCCCACCTGCAACGCCGTTATATTGTTTGGGATGCCCCCCGCTACTGTAGTTATCGTGTGTTGTTGTTGCGCCTGGATGGCAGTCGCCACGGAAACTAGAAGCGCGATTGCGGAAATGGCCGAAATATATGTTCTACGCACGACGCTCACCTCGATCCTGGGCGCTGCATCAGCGGAATCGTGATTGTGGTTTCCGCGCCTCCGGCAACCTGAACCTTCAGTCCGAGGTGCGGCCGTGCGCCTCTGCTCCAGAGTTCGTATTCCTGCTTCGCGATGGTGAACTCTTGGGTGAATTCCGAGCTGCCGTGGGGCTCCAAAATGACGTTGACGGGCTCGTCCGTCGCCTTCCCGTGGGGCAGAAACTCGCGCAGGCGCACCTGGGTCACAAACATCCTGTCGTCACTGGCATTCATCAGGCGAATCTTCATCGTGACGCGCACTTCAGTTCCCAGGTCGGTCGTCTGCGTGATTTTGTACACCCCGGACACGAGTTGCCCTGCCACCCCTCGTGGAGAACAAATTCCCAGGGCAAACAGCGACACCAATGCGCAGCAAACCAGTGAGGCGATGAATTTTCTTGAGTTCATGGTCAAAACTCCTTTCCGCGAACGTGCCGCAGCAGCGGCGAGACTTAGCGATGGGACAGGCGCATCAAGAAACGGCAAGAAGTGTCGGAAGCTTCCAAAGGAGAAACTAACCGGCGTTATGGAAAGCAGAGGAAGCTTCTGTGGACGCACACACACATGGAGCCGAGCATCGGTGATCCCTGGGAAAAGCGAAGGCGGCCGTTGGTAAAACGAGAGACGCCGTCGGAGATCCGTGCCCCATAGCACCCCGGCCCTAAGACGCCTGGACACTCGAGCCGACTATAGCGGGCTGACTATAGCTCACGGGTTATGTACTCCTGGGAGGACTGGCCAGCAATCGGGGGAACTATTGAAAACGGTAGGGGAAAACCTTCGACGAGGGGAGGGGGAGTTCAGTGCGAGGCGAAGATGCTGTTTGTGGCGGGATAGACGCGGCGGAAGGCGGCGTAAGAGGAGTTGAGGATAGCGACGGCAGCGTGCTGGGGACTGACGCGCGAGGCGACGCGGACGGTGGCTGCGCAGGCAGCGTCAACCGAGGGCCACAGGCCAGCGCCGACGCCAGCGAGGAGGGCAGCGCCGTAGGCGGCTCCTTCCTCGGCTTCGACAATTTCGACGGCGCGGCCGTAAACATCGGCCTGGATCTGGCGCCATAGCGGAGAGCGAGCGCCGCCTCCGCCGAGCCGCATGCTGGTGACGGGGACGTTCATTTCTCCGAAAAGAGTGAAGGTGTCGCGGAGGCTGAAGGCGACGCCTTCAAGAATTGCGCGAACGACATGGGCGCGTGTATGTGAGGCAGTTAGGCCGACGAGTGCGCCGCGGGCGTTGGAATCCAGATGCGGAGTGCGCTCGCCCATGAGATAGGGCGTCCACAAGAGGCCGTCGGAACCTGCGGGAATTTTGGCGGCTTCGGCTGAGTGCCGCTGGAATTTGTTGCAAAGGTATCGCGAAACCAGCGCAGCGAGAGGCCGGCGGCTTGCGTGACACCCATGACGTGCCAGCGTCCAGGGATGGCGTGGCAAAACGTGTGGACGCGGCCGCGAGGATCAAGTGCGGGGCGATCAGTGGCGGCAAAAACGACGCCGGAAGTGCCAATCGTAGCGCTGACCGCTCCGGCCGAGACGATGCCCATGCCCGTGGCGCCGGCGGCCTGGTCGCCTGCACCGGCCACAACGGGCGTGCCAACGCGCAGACCTGTTTCCGCGGCTCCTTTGCTGGAAATTTTCGCGCACACGGCAGGAGATTCGTGGAGCAACGGCAACAAGCGTTCATCGATTTCGGCGCCTTGCAACATTTCCCGCGACCAGCGGCGATTGGCCACATCGAGAAGCAGCGTGCCGGAAGCGTCTGCCATATCGGTGGCGTGTTCGCCGGTGAGGCGGAAGCGCACGTAGTCCTTCGGCAGCATGACGGAGCGGACGCGCTTCCAATTTGCGGGCTCGTTCTCGCGGATCCAAAGCAGTTTCGTAAGCGTGAAATTCGCCAGCGCTGGATTGCAGGTGAGCTGAATCAGCCGCTCCTGGCCGATTTTGGCGGTCAGGTCGTGGCCCTGTTTTTCCGTGCGGACATCGCACCAGATCAAAGCGGGACGAACGACGCTTCCCTGCTCGTCCAGCATGACCGCGCCGTGCATTTGGCCGGAGAAACCGACGCAAGCAATTTCTTCGGCGCTGAGATTGGCGCTCGCGATGGCTTTACGAACCGCGATGCAGGTGGCACGCCACCAATCCTCGGGGTGCTGTTCGGCCCAACCGATTTGCGGCGAAGCGAAGGGCTGGTGCTCTTCCGTGGCGGAAGAAACGAGGCGGCCGCGGCCATCTATGATGAGGGCGCGCGTTCCTCCGGTACCAACGTCAATCCCGAGAACGTAGATAGGACCTCCCTAGACAAACGGCGTTGTCCGCCAAGATATCGGGAGAGAGACTATCGCACTTCGTTGGTCATGAGGAAGAGCGGGCGCATTTCGAAGCTGGCGTACTGCGGGCGAAGGCGGTCGGTATTGTACTGTTCCTTGACGTTGACGACCTTCTTGGTGGCGGTGACAGTTTCGAGAGGAATGTTGTCGTAGTGGCCGTTCTTGAGGACGACGAGACGGCCGCTAACATTTTTCAAGAGGAGATCAAGAGCGAGATTGCCGTAGGCCATCGGGGCGATGGAGTCAATGGCATCGGGATCGCCGCAACGAACGAGATAGCCGAGCTTTTGATTGATGACGTCGATTTTCTTGCCGTTGTTGAATTTGGCGGAGAGGTCGCGCACCTTTTCAGCAACAACATCGCCGATGCCACCGAGCTTCTTATGGCCGTAGGCGTCAGTACTCTCGCTTTCGAAAATCATTTCGCCACCTTCGAACATGGCGCCTTCTGAGACGAGGACAATGGAGTAGCGGCTGGGGTTCTTGCGGCGGTCGGCGACCAGCAGCTCGGTAAGATGCTCGATATTGAATTTGAATTCCGGGATAACGCAGCGATTGGCTGCACCGGCCATGGTAGGAAGCATGGCGGTGAACCCAGCATAACGACCGAAAACCTCGAGGACCATGAAGCGTTCGTGGGAGCCAGCGGAAGTACGGAGGCTGTTGACCATCTGAATGGTACGGGTAACGCAGGTGCTGAAGCCGATGCAGTAGTCGGTGCCGGGGACGTCATTGTCCATAGTCTTCGGAATGCCGATGACCTTGAAGCCCTCTTTGTGGAGGCGAACTCCGTAGCTGAGGGTATCGTCGCCGCCAATGGGAATGAGAGTGTCAATGCCGAGCCAAGCGAGGTTCTTGAGGACTTCGGGAGTGAGGTCGTTTTTTTCCGCGGTGAATTTATCCTTGAGATGCAAAGGGACATTGGATTTGGTGACGCGGCCGGGATTGGTGCGCGAGGAATGGAGAAAGGTACCACCGGTGCGGCCGGCGCGATCGACGATTTCTTCGTCGAGAAGAAAAAAATTGTCGGAGTTGTCGTAGTCCTTTTCGCGGACCATGTCGACGAGGCCAGCCCAGCCGTGGCGAATGCCGACGACCTGATAGCCTTCGCGAATGGCGCGAAGAGTGACTCCGCGGATAGCTGGGTTGAGACCGGGAACGTCGCCGCCTCCGGTGAGAATACCGATGACGCCTCTCTTGGTGTTGACGTTTGCCATTAGATTACGAATTGCCCTTTCGCGGAATGCCGAACAGAAAATTATCCTCTACGAATGAGTTTTTAGGAAGAGCCAAGACGGCATTCTTTTTCCAGCGCGGACGGATTCAAATCTACGATTTGAAAATTACACTTCGATTTTTGTGCCCAGGACGCTGAGAAACCTGGCAAGCCAAGAGTTGAGCGCAGGCCAAGCGGGCCCGGTGACGAGGTTGCCATCGACCAGGGCATCGGTCATGGGGAGATCGACGTATGTGCCTCCAGCGAGAGTAACGTCCGGGCCAGTGGCCGGATAGGCGCTGCACTTCTTTCCTTGCAAAACTCCCGCAGCGGCGAGAACCTGCGCTGCGTGGCAGATGGCGGCGATGGGCTTATTGGCCTTTGAGAAGTAGCGAACGATCTCGATGACGCGGGGATTCAGACGGATGTATTCCGGGGCGCGGCCGCCGGGAATGATGAGAGCGTCGTATTCTTCTGGCTTGATCTGATTGAAGGTGGCGTTAAGAGCGAAATTGTGGCCACGCTTTTCGGTGTAGGTCTGATCGCCTTCGAAGTCGTGGATGGAAGTTGGGACGAAGTCGCCGGATTTTTTCCCGGGGCAGACAACATGGACTGCGTGGCCTACCATCAACAACGCCTGAAACGGGACCATCACTTCGTAGTCTTCGACGTAATCACCGACGATCATGAGAATGGATTTCCTGGACATTTGAACCTCCGCGCGTGAAAGAGAATAGCAAAAAAGAAAGGCCGGGCTGAAGCCCGGCCCCTTCAGGATCAGATACAGTTAGGCGTTGAGTTGGGATGCTGTAGCTACCGGCACTTGCTCGCTGGAGTCCTGGATGGTGACCAGGTCCGTGCGTACTTTTTCCCACTCCAGCATAGTTAAGCCGTAAGACGCGAAGAAGCGACGGATCTTGGCGGAGTCCCAGCGCAGGACTTTTTCGCACACGGGAACCAGAACGCTCATGGCGTTATCGCTAACGACCGTGCGCTTGGCCACGCGCGTGATGAACTTAGCTTCCGAAACGGCGATCGTGAGCCCATCGTACTGATTGATGTGCATCATGACCGGGAGATCGGAGCTGCCATCACCCATGTAAATGATACTGTCGTGGCTGATGCCGAGGCTGGAACGCAATTCCTCGAGCACGGTAATCTTGCCCCATCCTGCCGAAGCGCGAATGATGGAGTCGACTTCACCGGTTGCTTCCTTGTAGCGGAAACGCGTGCCGAAAATGTGATCCGGGGGCACGATGCCCTCGAGCGCCGATTCGATGATCTCCTGCGGCGCCGCGGAAATGACGTTGAAGTGGAACTTGTAGCCCTCGGCGAGATTGTCGAGCGCCCGTGCAAACAGCGCTACGTCGTGCTTCAAGCGGATGCGCTTACCGGTTTCGAGAAGATGTTCCCGACGCACGTTTCGAAAATCCGGATCATGCAGAATCAGGTAGCTAAGCTCCGCGCCCTGCTGGACGAGGTTCATTTCGGCAAGGCCTTTCACCTTGTCGTGAAAACCGTGGAAGCCGATCAGCTCGCTAAGAACGACTCCCGAGTCGTTGAAACTAAGCGTCTGGTCAAAGTCACTGGCAAGTAGAAATTGTTTTGTCATGTACTAGTACTCCCGTTGGCTGCCTTTCTTGGTGGGTACACTCTGGGTAGCTCCTCACCCTCTCTGAAAACACCTTAACTGCATTCCCCCCAGACTGCCCCACGAATTATTTTGATGGGTGCTATGCGTTAAAAATGTGAACAGTTCATTATACCTCGGTTAGATGCCGCGTTGTCGTAAAAGGCACAAAGGAAATGGGATGATGTCCCGAAAAGCAACAGGATTCAGCAAATTCCGTGAACTGAAGAAGATAGGTTGGGGCGAAGAAAGAGAGAAAATAGAACTTGTGATGGGACTCCGGCTGTAGGGGAGTCGCCGGGATGGACCACGGCATGCGAGTCCCTATTTTTTAGGCTGCCCGAGATCCCCTGACTAAGACCCAGAACTAACGCTGACGTCCGGGTTTCTTGCCGCTGGAGATTTTTGTGAGCACCCGCGTATACGCTTTGATGGTTTCCGGGATTGCCTCGCTATAAATAAACTGGCCTTGGCGCCGACAGGCAATCAGCCCAGCTTCGTTGAGAATCTTCAAGTGATGCGAAACCGTCGCCGGCGTGACGCCGCGCATCGACACGATTTCTCCGCAGTTCATGCGTCTGGTACGGGAGATGGCCTCAAAGATGCGGAGGCGAGTCGCATCGGCCAGGGCTTTCGATATTTTTTCGACTTTAGCGCGATCCATAGGCCTGCTTGTAGTGTAGCGGACTTGGTGTGCTTCCCGCCATAAGTGTTCCGGCACTCCGCGAAGCTGGCCCAACAATCATGCAACCGAATACTTCGATGCTCATCCAAGTATCGAATTGTTAGGGATGCCGGCAGTGGAAAGCTCCGGGTCCAGGCATACGGTTCGGGAAGCACAAGGAGAAGGACATGAAAAGGCTCGAAGGAAAAGTAGCAGTAGTGACAGGTGGGAACAGCGGTATCGGGCTAGCCGCCGCGAAGCGTTTGCAGGAAGAAGGAGCAAAAGTGGCTATCGCGGGCCGAAGCAAGAAGACGCTGGACGAGGCAGTAAAAACGATCGGCAACGGCGTACTGGCAGTGCAGGCGGACGTGGCCAAGCTGGCAGACGTCGACAAGCTGTACGCGGAAGTTTCGAAGAAGTTCGGCAAGATTGATGTCTTGTTTGTGAACGCGGGCGTGGCAAAATTCGCGCCGCTTGCGGATACGTCCGAGACGCTGTACGACGAGCAATTTGACATCAACATCAAGGGAGCGTACTTCACAATCCAAAAAGCGCTGCCGCTGCTGAATGACGGCGCTTCGATTATTTTGAATACCAGCGTGGCAGATCGCAAAGGCACGGCGGGTGCTAGCGCGTATTCGGCAACCAAAGCGGCGCTGCGGTCGCTAGCGCGAACTGCAGCAGCGGAACTGGCGGGGCGCGGGATCCGGGTTAACACGGTTGCGCCGGGGCCAATTGTGACGCCGATTTTCGGGAGAACTGGACTTTCAAAAGAAGCCGTTGATGAATTCGCGAAGGAAATCGTCACGAAAGTTCCGATGAAGCGGTTTGGACAGCCGGAAGAGGTAGCCGGCGCGGTGGCTTTTCTCGCTTCGCAAGATGCTTCCTACATTACCGGTGTAGAGATCAACGTGGACGGCGGAATGGGACAAATCTGATTCGGCTCGCGGCGCCGGCAGGAATACTGGGGGCGGCCAAATGGCGGCCCCTCTTTTTTGTCACAACGTCATCTGCCATGCGACGGGTCGGATGAATCCGCGGAATTGATGTCGAGATTCCAAGAATGCGCAGTATCACTAGGAGCGTAGCAATTGCCGTCGGCGGAATAGGTGGCGGCACAACGAGCGGTGAATTGTTTGCGACGTGGCGATTGCGCGAATTGCCAGGCGGCGGCGTAAGGCAGTCCGCTGGCGGATGGAGGAAGCGGATTTTGCGGCGTCGCGCATCCCGGCGAGGGAGGGCAGGCATCGTTGTAGACCCAGTAGACGACGCCGCGCTTACCAGTGTTCTTGCGGACGTCATCGGCAGTAATGATGGTGACACCGCCGCCTTCGTCGACGGGCATGCCCGAACAATATACGCCAGCGCGATAACCTGCGCGTTCCAACTGATCGACCCAGGAGCGGAGGTACGCGTGGTACACAGCAGGTAAGCGGCCACCCTCTTCAATATCCAGGAATATCACGGTGTGAGATGGAAAGCCTTCCTTCTTTGCGGCTGCCGTGGCTTGTCGCGCGTCGCTTGCCCCTCTTTTCCTAGCCGAAGACAGCCGGGTCTTGAGGTTGTTGAAGACGTGCTGCTCCGACCACTTTTGCTGGAGTTCGTTGCTTTGCGGTCCGCTATAGAGAACCAGGAAACCGAAGCCCAGCGAGCGTACGAGTTCGCGTTTGCCGGACCAGGAATTAGATTTTGCGCCGGGAGGAGGGCCAAGCCAATAGCCGGCAAAGGAGAACGATCTGCGTAGAGCAAGCAGCGCGGCATCACCCGGGTAGTCGTTTCGATCGAAGCCGAGATAAGCGCGCGGGGTGGACGATTGTTGCGAAAGCGCGGGCACGACAAGCAAGACACTGAACAGAAAGATGATGATGCTGACGCCGAGGAGATTTTTGTCGCCACGAGCGAAGGTGAGCTTAAGCATTTCTTCTGCAGGGATCTCGCGAGCAATTCTGCATTCGAACATGTACCTTGAACCATAAATTGGCAGTGAAATGAAGCATAAAATGGCGGCAGTCAGAGCAGAAGTCCTTTGAAATCCGCCGGCGGGAGCCGCTCCATTTTCATGCTTTTGAAGCATAACGTGGCAGTAAGTACAAAACGGAAGCATAAGATGACAGAAAGTGCAGGTTGAAGTTCGTTTTCACGCAGGTGACCAAAACAACTGCCTCGCCTTTACAACCGGATGCTGATTTGAGGGCGGAGGGATCGCATCACATCGCGCGTTGCTTCGCTCAAAGGTGATGGATAAATCGGAAAAATGAGGACGGGAAGACAGTCAAAGATGCAGGTTTTGATCTGCTCTCCAGTGTCAAGGTTCGCGTATCAGGTCGATAACCTAAAAGGCGAGCCGACGCTTCGAGGCTTGCTGTCAGCACTTCCGGCGACCGCAGCGGCTGTCGACGTTGCTGGAATTGTCTACTCAGATAACGTACTGCAAACTGATATGGTAGTTCCGGCCGGATGGGGCGTGCTCTATCCAAGGAACCTGAACGAGCGTGGGGATCTGCGTGGGCATCCGAGCAAACAAAAGCCGCCCTTGAAGAAGTCCGGCCTTTCCGGAGCGCGCGCGGTGACCCATCTACCCGTAAGAATGAACGCGGGATGAACAGAGAATGAGGCTAGGGAGAGGTTCCCTCGTTTACTGATTTTGACGCCTGAAGAATTCTCCCGATGATGCCGGTCCTGTTTTCGGCTCCGACTTTGATCATCACGGATCTTAAGAAAACCTTTGCCGTGTTTGGGCTGATGTCCATCCGGCGGCGATTTGCTTGGTATTAAGATCCTGGAGTAGAAGATCAACTGTCTCCCGTTCGCGCCGGGTTAGCCGGAATTTCCGCGCAACTCTTTCGAGATTTAGTGCCCCTCGGGGATTTCTTTCTAAGTGTCTACCAATCAGAAGGATGGTTGGTAGGGGCCGTGGGGATCGAACTACTAAGAGCGTTGAAGACGCGCAAGTTATTGATTCTACGAAACAGCAAAAGGGAGAAAAACTGCAAAAACGCCGGACTGAGGTCCACGCGGCGTACACAGAATAGTTCCAGAGTGCTCTTTCTTTTCCGAAGCGGAATCCTGCCGATTGTTCCAGAACTCTATGTTGTTGAATCGTCTAGCTCTTTCTTGTGCCTTGCGCCACGGTTTTCCACGGTATTCGGGGCTTGCTGTTCCCTTACTGTTCCCCAATGACCAATGCGCCCCATTTCAATACAATGGTAGGCGCCTCTTGTAATGAACTCCGCCACCGTCTGACGTTGCAGGATGCCACCGACCAAGATAAGCGGGATCTGGCTCTTCGATAGGTGCAGGAGTTCCAGTGTCTGCGTTTCCCGCCAATCGGGGCTGGGATACTCGGCGACAACAAGGTCATAGGCGTGCGAGCCCAGCCGCTCGCTGAACTCTTCGGGAGTTCCGACGATCTCGGCGCTGACCGTGAAATGCATCTTGTTGAGCTCTTGCTGGCAACGTTCTACGTCCGCTGCGTTACTTATGAACAAAGAGGATGTGCAAAGGCAGATGTCTGCCTTCCGATCCGCTAAGGACTGTCTCGCTTGAGGCGGGCATGTGGGGTCGAAGCCATCAGAGGCTCGGAAAAATTCCCGGAGCCAGCCCTTCCCGTTGCCATACTGGCCCCCGAGAGTGTTTGAATTCTAAGCATATAAACAGTTGCAAGGTGTCCCACTGGTTGTGGGAGATGCCTAACCGTCAATTTTCGTACAAGGTGCGAACCACGTATTTCCCGAGCGGCTTCGACGCCGTTCATCACGGGCATACTGACGTTGAGAATTACCAGATCGAGCTTAGCTCTCTAACCTTCTCAAATGCTTGCTTGCCATTTTCGGCTTCGTCGCAAATTCCCAGGGAGTCGCGGGTAAGAAGAAACCGGATACCACGCCGTATAGCTTCACGGTCGTTGACAATCAGAATTGATGTCCGACGGCATTCGCGTTTGCCTCGGCCAACCACTCTTCGAGAACCACTTGATCCTTGGCCTCAACCTGGACAAACTCGATGCCCATCCCTTCGTCGAACAGGTTATGGGTCACATCACCTACAGCGGAGAAGTTCGCTTTCGAATTTGAGATTTTCAGGCTAACTCTTGTCCCCTTGGGGGAAGGAACCTTAACTGTGACGAAGCAACCGCAGAGACTCAAGTTGCGAGTAAGGGAGACGAGTTGCTTCCGTGATTCTACATTGATCACTTCCACGGCGCTTACGAAGTGATGGCGGGTTGCACGACGCCGTTCGATCTGCGTGGGGCGTCCGGTGCTCCGGTTTTTCTCTCTTGGGTTAGTACTGTGCACGCTGTAGTAGGCCATTTTCACTTCACCTCTGGAGTTGAGCGTATTTGTTGCGTCGGTTTCAAGAGGGGGGCATTAAGGGCTCTTGCTGCTCCAATCCTAGGGTGCACACGATTACGAAGCTATCTAGGGAAATACCCTAATGTCGTTATTCAGTTACTGTTCAATTAAAATGCCGACGTATGAAACGAAGGTGTGCAAAAGTGCTCAGTCGTGCAGGACGATATTTAGAAGGGACCTGTGCACTCGCAATCCGTTCTTGTAATCGATAAAGCCCAACTTCTTGAACTTATTCATAAAAAAGCTCACGCGTGACCGGGTTGTGCCAACCATTCCTGCTAGGGTTTCCTGGTTTATCTCCGGAACTACAGTTTCGGGTGTGCCTTCCTTACCGTAATTGGCGAGCAACAAAAGAGTGCGGGCCAGCCGTTGCTCGCTGGAGTTAAAAAGTTGATCGACCAAGTCCTCCTGGGCGCGCACGTTGCGTGAAAGCACGTACGGTATGAAAAGGTCTGAAAACGTACGCTCCTCGTGGAGGACACGCAGCATCTCGTTCTTTTCAATTCTAAGAATAGTGCTAGGTGCAATCGCGGTAGCCGTCGCCAGGCAGACAGTCTGACCTATTAAGCATGCCTCACCAAGGAACTCACCGGCGCCTAGGATTGCAATGACCGCTTCTTTGCCCTGCTTGGATTTGACCTTGATCTTTACCCTACCTTGCTGAATATAGAAAACATTCTCGGCGGGATCACCCTGGGAGAAGATTTTGTAGTCTTTTGGACACTGAGTAATAGTCCTCGCCGCGCCCACCGTCGAAAGAAACACTTGGGGATCGAAAGAAACCCCTCCCTTTTGTTTCCTAGTCGACTTCGGTAGCGAACTCACCAGATTGCCTCATTGCAGAGCGAAATTTCTTCGTAGCAAAAAACTCAGTTACCGTCAACTAAAACCTCGACGAATCGAAAGGAAGCCTTGTTTGTATCGGTAGCTGGCCCCACCGACTCCCTCGCGGATTTACGTGTGTAGTACCACAAAATCCAGTTGCGGTCCGCCGCAGTCCAAAAGAGGTGGTCAAATTTGGACATCCCACCCGAATAGTAGTGTGGCTGATTTGAACACAGACTCAGGATTGGCCCTTGTCAACGACCTTGAGACACGTGCTCACGGAAGTTAGTGAGTTTTTTCATCTAAACTCGCTGGTTTGTTATCCAGACCTACGTCGGAACGGAAGGTGCTTTGGGAGGCTGTCGGCCTCGGCACACGCTTACCTTCGACGGACAACTGTTCAACACAATAGTGACCGTTGGAAGTTGCAAGGCCCGCGTTCATTACCCTGAGCAGGCTATCGGTTTGCGGACTGCGGGAGAACTGGCCTGACGAACAGATTAGACGGGACAGGTTACATTTTCAGGAGTGTGAGAAAGTTCACAGACTTCACGGGCGCAATTCTGGTAAGGGGCAGCCGCGATGGGTCTTGGAAGACGGCCAAGCAAAAAATACTGTGGAAAAGCCCACGGATTACGCTGCCCCGTGCTATTCTCGCTTCGACATTCATACCTTCGCTTCGAGTGCCGAAAATTCAGGCTTACACTGCGCCGCAGGGAGGCGCAAAAAGAACATCATGCCAACGCACAAGGATAGCAACAAGAGTCGCAGAAAGCGCGAAACGAAAACCATTCGAGTGTCGGCGAGAGTCACGGCGTCGTTATACCGGCAGATCGAAGCAATCGCCCTCGAGAAAGACCGGACGGTTGCGAGCGTGGCACGTCACCTTAAGTCTGTCGGATTGGAGCACCTAGAAAACATGCGGTCCCCGTTGCTGCGAGCCGCGCCGCATATCCCACTCCGCGAAAGTAACTTCTTCAGGAGCCACCGCGAAGAGTGGTAGAAGCCTTAACTGTGCTGCGTTGAATCTTAAATACTATCTGCGTGCAGTTCGCCAAGCGTTATGTGGAATGTCTCGGCAAGCGGGCGGGCCGTATTGCTTAACAAGATGATGCCACGCTTGGGAGAGTGACTGCCTCTCAAACCATGGGGTCGGAGCCGCTACCAGGAATCCTCTGTCAATGTCGGCCTTCCCCTTCGGCCTCGGGTCTGAAGTGACGAGAAGATGGAGAAAGTAACGCAAGAATTGCGAAGCATCGTCTTCTTTGTGCGTGGCTTCCGTTCCCTGCTTTACTTCGATAACGATACGGTTCTGGCTTGAACGCTTGGACCATACCACGATGTCCGGCTGCAACCCGCCAAACATCTCGACGGAGAGAACTGAACTCCCCTTCACTAACGGCTTTTCGGTATGAAGGTCGAAATCCCGGCCATGTTCTCTGTCACCAATTAGGTCGAATATGGTGCGCGCTTCGGATGTCGATTTTGTGATCGGAATGTTTCGCCATTTATTGGCGTTCGACCTCAGTGCGGCCAGAATCTCTTCTTGCAACGCGATTTCGGACATTGCTTCCCCATTTATTATTCCTTCTTGTCGGACGGGCCTCGGTTTAGGCGAGAAAGAGATTACACCCAAGCGTTACCAGATGGCTACGCCACTATTAGGGAGCGGGGATTTAAGGACCATTTATATATCTTTTGTGGGCGCGCTCCGTATGCTTACAATCAAATGGCTGTAAGACTGGAGAAACACACATGACATTCGATTATCTTCTGACTCCGCTCAAGTTCATCACCGCAATTGTGAAAAAGGAGAAAGCGGCGGTAGCTGTGTCTCCCTCGTCGTCTACATTAGTTTTTGACAGTCGGGACGCGGCAATTTACAGTCTGTGCATCGCGCTCCTTTTCACGACGCTTGCTGTCTTCTTCCTCGCGGCGTTTGCGGCCCGTCGTTAGCCGATCCGCGTTCAGATTTACCCCGAGACCGGCCACGCCAGTACTCTGTGCCGGGATATACCTTTAGCCCCCTCCTCCTCTGCCCATCCCAAATGGTAGATTGCCGCGTTTATTTTCGTGATGCGCTTGGTGTCGAACACAGTGCCGAAGTCCGTGCGGCGTCTGCTCGCTGGGGCGCAGACGGCACTTCCGCAATCCGACAGCGCACACATCCGCACTGAAGCGAAGGTAGCTTTGGGTTCGGGCTACGCCGCGTTTTTCCCGCCGAGATGATCCTGAATCCCCTGCGACGCCAAGCCTATGAGGCCCTCCTCATTCGTGCATCTCCCATCGCATTGCGGGCATATCCACAGGCGAAAGCCACTTTTCTTCGTATCGGCTTCAGCAAGATACATGGGCGTCCCATCGTGGAGACATCGGACTCTGGGAACCATGTCCAGCTCATTCGTGTTTCCGTCTTGACTCAGGATGAAGTATCCACGATAGATGTTGTAGTGGACGAGACAATCAGGCTCCGTACAGGCATACGCGAGCGTTTGTGTAGCGTCACCATCGCTGTTCACGAGGC
>Ga0209157_1000054_pt1 | contig 95114 bp, 86 predicted proteins | sample GraSoiAngelo_135_FD_185892 | JGI IMG/M metagenome (GOLD analysis project Ga0209157, IMG submission 185892) | Grasslands soil microbial communities from the Angelo Coastal Reserve, California, USA - 14_0929_05_40cm (SPAdes) (version 2) | ecosystem: Environmental > Terrestrial > Soil > Grasslands ... | reverse complement strand
AACCCAAAGGTCGTCGGTTCAAATCCGACCCCCGCCGTCCGAAACGTCGGAAGCCTGACGTCACGTTGTTTGTGTTTCCAACACCTGCAGATTGGCTATGGAGACTCGATGACGCAATGGCGACTAGTGTGTCTTGCTGAAGGCTAGGGCACTGTGCTAGGTCTTCGTAAAGGTGTCATCGTCTTCTCAGCGTGATCAAAGCAGCAGAGAGAAAGACATAGGGTCCACCTGGTAGAACGGGACTCATCACGGGGCCCGGATTCTCCGACGCCCGATGAGTCCTTCAAACGTTATCCACCAATTCACAGATGTCCACATTCGCGGAATCGCACGATCTGGTGCGGCCTCGCGGATGCTGCCACGAGAAGAGGCCCTTCTTTCGCACCTGCCAGGCATAGGCTTCGAGATTCTCCGCTCGGACAGGCTCACGTAAGTCCCATCTTTAGTTCCAGCTCGCCCGAAGGTCAGCAAGCAGTAGTCGGATGGAGCGCTGCTAGCCGGGACCACAGTCGCCGCATGGCCGCACTGAACCCTTAGACGAGACGAGGGGCACGAACATGATGAGGATGACCGGGCGATTGATGCTCGTCGTGGCACTGTTCTTTCTGATCATGGCAGGTGCGGCGATGCCGACCACCAGCCCCTCGCCACAAGTCGGCGCACCGCTACCAGATTTGACTCCGAATGAACTTGCCCGGTTTACGCGGGGGAAGGCCGTGTTCAGCAGGGAGTTCACCCCGGAGACCGGTCTCGGGCCATTCTTCAATAACAGCTCCTGCGCGGCGTGCCACGAGGAGCCCGTCGTCGGCGGGGCAGGGGCATTCGGAGAGGACGATGTGGATACCGAGCGGCACGCGACGGCCGGAGAGCAGCCTACCTGTGATGAGCTGGAACCCTCTGGCGGCCCCGTGTTCCGACAGCAGACCACCGGCCCTTCCCTTCCGCCGATCCCGGCCCTCGCTGATGTCAGGGTCGCGGTTCGGAGCACCCCAGCCCTCTTCGGGTTCGGCCTGATCGCGGCGATCCCCAATTCGGCCATTCTCGCGAACCAGGGCCGTGCCGGTGGGCGAGCAGCCTTCCTCCCCGATGGGAAGCTCGGCCGGTTCGGGCGGAAGGCCACGGACGCAGACCTGCTCACGTTCATCAGGGGGGCTTTTGACAAGGAACAGGGCGTCTTGGTCCCCAGTGAGCTGAGTAGCGCCGACCTCGCGCTCACCGTGGACTTTGTGCGGTTCCTCGCCCCGCCACCCGCCCCTGGTGTGGATCGCTATGGGGAGAGGATGTTCCACATTACCGGCTGCGCAACCTGCCATATCCCAGCTTTCATAACCCGAAGTCCGATAGAGGCCCTGAATCGGAAGATTGTCTACATCTACTCCGACTTGCTGCTCCACGATATGGGCGAAGGACTTGCTGATATCTGCAAGGGTGTCGCCGGACGGTCGGAATTCAGAACCGAACCCCTCATGGGGCTCCGGAATCGAACGCGCTTTCTTCACGATGGGCGGGCACTCTCTCCCGAGAGTGCGATCGCGCAGCATGGCGGACAGGGGGCGGCGTCCGCGGCGGCGTTCATGAATCTCTCACGCCTTGATCGGTACGCTCTCCTGCGATACCTGAAGAGCCTGTGACAGTTTCCGACCTTCACCGGCCGGCTGTGGAGATTCCGTGATGATCTGTGCTGGCTGCCTGCACAAGAATCGCGCGCTGGCGAAGTTCTGCGAAGGGTGCGGCCGCCCTCTGTCGCGGCTGCTGCCCCAGGCGGGCCTCCGCGCCTATAACGGACGCCTCCCACCGAAGCGACGTCCTACATGGGTGAGGGATATCGCGGCTACAGTCAGCGTCGTGCTCCTGGGAGCCGCGCTCATCGCCGGTATCGTTGCGGGTAACCCGCGCTGGCATACGATCATCGCCTCCTGGCAAGAAGGCTCGTTGGAAAATCCCACCGTCGGGACCACCAGCTTGGCACGCGTCCAGCCCCCGCCCGCTCGCTCCGACGCGCTTGAATTGGGAGGAGCCGCTGCTGCCGTTCCTCAAGGCACGACGCACGTCAGCGGCCAGCCACGAGCCCAGCCAGGCGAGATTCCACCGAAGTTGGTTCAGTCGTATGACCCGACTCGTCGTATCGTGGAGCCGCCGTCGAGCTCTCAGGCCGATTTGCAAGTCATGGTTACCCTCCTCGTTGCGCAGCTCGGCTCGGGTCCGGCGTGGCGAGCAGCACTGGCCAATGCCAATGCCCACGAACCGGACAGTCCAGAATTCAACTACTGGCATCGTGTGGCGGCTGCGATCCGGGGTGTGAGCACTCGGCGACCATAACTTCCCCCGCCTGCGCGGTGTCAGCCGTCCGCCGGTAGAGGACCGAGTGCTTCCCCAGGGCCCTCCTGCTTTCAGCCCTTTGGCGTAATCTTGCCGGTGAACGACTGGGCCGCGATCTTGCCGTTACGGACGATGAAGGTGTCCGTGCCCACCTCGTACACGTTGTCCGCGGTCGTCCGCCGTTCTTAGCCCGACGTCCGGCCGCGCGAGACAGCGTGCGGGCGTCGAATCTCTCGCGGCGCTCGTGGCATCTGAACGGGTGGTGGGTGCTCAGTTTCCTGGAGGGGACGCAATGCTGCCGATCCGAGGTCTCTACGAGGTCGCGATCCCGGTACGACAACTCCCGAGAGCCGAGACGTTCTACCGCGAGGTCCTCGGTCTAGAGATCGGCCTTCGAGACGATCGTAGGAATTGGTTGTTCCTACGAGCCGGCGGTCCCGCCGGAATGGTCGTGCTGCAGGAGCGCGACAGTGAATTTCCGAGCTGCCATTTCGCCTTCACGGTCGGCGCCTCGGATCTCGAACGGGCCGCCGCGACGCTGCGCGAACGTGGAGTGTCCACCCGAGGTCCAATCTTCCACGATTGGATCCCGGGCGCGTCCCTCTACTTCGAAGACCTCGACGGCCACGAGCTGGAGCTCTTCGCTCCTTCCAGCCAGCGGCCGTAAGCCGTCTCAGTGCCTCGTCGCCTGGCCGCCGGCGAGGTGCCCCGACCTCCTCCGCGATTGTCGCCACCCTGGCGTTGCTCGTCGCCAGGCGTTGCGCCGCGAGCTGCTTTCGCCACTGGGCGAGATACTGCATCGGGGGCTGGCCGACGAGGGCCGTGAACCTGTCGCCCGCCAGCTCGTCGAGGGTCCACGGACGGGCGATGTAGCGTCGGAGCACCTCGACGAACATGAGCTCGGCGAGGCGAGTCAGCACGGAGTCGGCGCCCGCTCGTTGCGCCCGGGACTCCTCGACCACCTGACGCGCGAACGACTGGTGCCATCCACTCGAGAGAACCAGAACATCAAGCCGGCTCGAACGACGAGGGGTTGGCGGCGCAGAAGCCGCTAACCCCTTTTCACGACATGGGCGAGCGTTCACCGCGCGGCAAGCGATGACCCGTTGGGCACGAGCACGATCTTGCCTGTCACGCCGCCCTTCCCGAGCAACTCGCGCGCGTGTCTTGCCTCGGCAAGAGGAAATCGCTGCGCGATGAGCGGCTTGATCTTCTGCTGTTCACGGAGGTCGAGCAGGGCGATCAAATCCTGTCGAAACCATGCCGGTCTCAGCCGTTTGAGCCACTGGATGCTGTAGGGGACCACCCGCTTCCGGCCCGGGAGAAGCCAGCCGCCGGCGATGCACAACCCGAAGATCGCGATTGCACGAAAGCGATGCCGACGACCTGGACGACCTGAAGCCAATCGTCCCCCACGTAGCGAGGCAGTAAGGCCATAGGCCACGACCCTCCCGCCAGGACGGAGAGCCCTGCGGGAACGCCAGATGTGAGCACCACCGATGCCGTCAAAGACGACGTCCACGCCCTCACTCGTGAGGCGGTGAGTTTCTTCCACGAAGTCGAGATGCTGATAGTCAATTGGGATAGCGCCCAGGTCGGAAACGGCCGACGCCCCTCGCGATGAACAGGTACCGTACATCTGCAGTCCGGCGAGGCGCCCAAGCTGCAATAGTGCCGAGCCGACCCCGCCGGCCGCGCCGTGAATCAACACGCGCTGGCCTGATCTGACCTGAGCGGAACGATGTAGCATCTGGTACGCCGTGACGTAGTTCAGCACGAGGCTGACAGCCTCGGCGGCGTCCAGCCCAGAAGGCACCGGAACCAGGTCACGCTGCGGCAGGCACACGAACTCCGCGTACGCACCGCTGATCGGCAAAGCGGCAACTAGCTGGCCTCGTTCGATTCCAGAGACACCGCTGCCGAGCCGATCCGCCATGCCAATCAGATCCCACCCCGGCGTGAAGGGCAGCCGGGGCGTCTCGGGATGAATGCCCTCGCGCATCATCAGGTCGGGCAACGCGACACCTGCGGCCAGCACTCTCACCCGCACTTCACCGTCCTTCGGCTCGGGCACTCTTCTTCAACCACTTGAAGTGCTTCGGGCCCGCCGTAGTGGGTGACGGCGATGCGCCTGTGTTTCACGGACCTCTTCCTCCCTCACCGCCTTCAGCTGCTCCATCGTGTCCTCTCTCGCCCGCGGGCATCATCCCTCAACCTCGAAGTGATGGACAAGTCCAGGGAGGCGGTATTGGGTCACCCTCCGGGCGCGTCGGCCGGGCTCAGAGGCATTGCCCGCAGAACCAGCGGAAGGAGCAAGAGTACGAAGGCGATCGAGAACAGGAGTCCGAGCGCCGACAAGACGGACGGCAAGCCCCAGGCGTCGATCCCATAGCCGACGAGGGGGCCCAGGAGCGCGAAGGATGCGCGGGTCCCCAGCTGCGCCATGGAGATCACGGTCGCGCGGAACGCGGACGAAATCTTTTCGTTCAGCTCGTTCAGAAAGAGCACTGAGCCCAGGCCCCGACCTATCTGGCCCAGGGTCCCGAGCAATATCCCGCCCCAACGGAAGAACGACGCCATCCCGAAACACGCGATGATGGGCAAGACGCCGATCGCGGCAAACAAGGATCGCCGGCCATATCTCGCGCTCGCGAGCGCGGCGGATCTCCCGGCGAATCCGAAGATCAGGTTGTAGCTCGCGAACAGCACTCCGAAATAGGCCAGGGGCACGCCGCTGTCCTGCCAGTATTTCTGGTGCGTCCAGACCATCACGAGCCCGGCGGTCCCCGACGCGACCAGATTGAGGAACACGAGCCGCGTCGTGCCGTCGCTTACCAGGGTGGTGGAGAGTACCTCCTTGAAGTTTTCGGAGCGCTTTTTCCCAGTCTCCGGGGCCGCGGGCGGCTCGGTGACGCCCGGCACGAGCAGCATCGGGATCCAGCTCAGGATCGCGTTCGCCCACAGCAGGTGCCCATAGGAGAGGGTGACGATCGCGCTGCCCAGTAGCGCGCTGACCGCTGCCCCTGTTTGTCCCGCGAGCTTCATGTTTCCGAGGACCGCCGTTCCCCGCGACCTCTCGCCGCCGGCCGCGAGGTGCCACTCATAGAGGAGCGCCACATCACCTCCCGAGATCATGCTGAGGGCGATCCCCATCGTGAGGTGGTAGAAGAGAAAACCTTCGTAACTGCTCCACAGCGGCAGGAGCGAAAAGCTGACCGCCTTGAGCGCCGCACCCAGCAGCAGCGTCTTCTTTCTTCCCCACAGGTCCGAGAGCAGTCCCGAAGGCACTTCGCCGCAGAGGATCACGATCGCGAACACGGCTTGCAGCTCCACGAACTGCCGCATGGTGATCCCTGCGTTAAAAGATAGGGCACCCACACGGGGATCACGATCATGAACGGATCGAAGAACGAGAAGCCGTAGAGGAGCCTGATGTTCGTGTTCACGGGGTCTTGCCGCCTGTCGCGAGCGGCCACACCCAGCGATCCCAGGTGAGACCGCCCACGTCCTTTTGGCCCTCGGCGCGCGCGCCGGACCGTTCGGCGACGCGCCGCGAGCGCGTGTTTTGCGGAAGAATGGCCGAGATCGCGTACGACCACTTCTCGAGAGCGCAGAGAGCGGAAGGCTTCGGGCAGACGCATCGCGGCTCTAGGGCGACACCTCGGGCATCGGCTGGAGGAAGCGCCAGCGGTGGCCCTCGAGGTCGAGCGCCTCCGGGCTCGCCCAGCGAGCGGCGGATCACCTCCGCGTCCGAGGGAGAGCTCATCTTCTTCTCTTTCCCCGATCGCGGGGTTGGGTTCGCGGACCTTACCCTTGCCAGAGAGCGGCGAACTGGGTCGCGACCAGCCCGTCGTACCTGACTTCCCCTTCCAGGGCGCCGATCTCGCGGGCGAACCGGCTGATGTGGGCGACCATCTCCTCGGTAATGGTCGGGTTGTAGAAGGGAGCGTCACGCGCAACCTCGTACGCGATGAGGCTCGCCTCCTCGGCGGGAAACAGGCGTTGCGCGGCCTTTACCGCCAGCTGCGGGTTGGCCCGGAGCGCCCGCTGCGTTTTCACGATAGCCCGCACGGCCCCTGCGGCGACGTCCGGATGCTCCTTGAGGAGTCGCTCCGTGGTCGCGAGCGCCGGGAAGGTCCAGTGGCGGGCCGCGGGCGGCCCGTCGCCTCGGCGCACGTCGAGCAGGATCTTGGCGATGCCGCGCTTCACTCCCAGGTCCGCCCGCAGGCCGTTGCCCCAGTAGCCGTCGGAGACACCCTGTTCGATGGCATCGACCCCATCCCAGGCCCAGTTGGGGCTGGTGCGGCGGGGACTGGGAACGATCCGGACGTTGTCCCTCTGGAGATCGATACCAGCTTCCTCGAGCAACCGTTTCATCGTCAGGCCGGGGTCGGCCGATGCGCTCAGGCGCAACCCTTTCACCGCACTGACGTCTCCCCGCTCGCATTTGATGTCGGCGCGGACCGCCAGAAACCAGTAGTTGTAGTGAGAGAGGGCGCACAGGAGGACGCCGCCCCGCCAGCCGGGGAAGGCTCGCAGTCCAGTGAAGGGGGAGCCCCCGAAGAAGTCGACAGTCCCGTCCTTCAGGGCCTGCGATGGATTCGACGGCGAGAAGACGAACTCCACGTCGACGCCTTCCTCGCGGAAGAACCCGAGCTCTATGGCGGCGATGGCCACGAAGTAAGAAGGAGAGATCGCGTCAGCAACGGTGAGCCGCATCGTATCCTCTCTCGCCCGCAGGCATCATCCCCCACCCGCGAAGTGCTGGACAAGCCCCGGGGAAAATTCCTGGGCTCGCCCGGCCGCCGCGTCGATGTAGAATCCCGGCACCTCGGCAGGGCGAAGGAGGACCACCATGTCGCTGAGTCGCCGAGACCTTTTGCAGGGCGCGTCGATCCTCGGCACGGGGCTGCTCCTGGCGCCGGGGCGTGCCTGGGGCCAGAAGACGACCGTGAAGCTCGCCTTCATCGGCCCGCTGACGGGCGGCACCGCCTCGAACGGCCTCGGGGGCCGGAACTCGTTCCTGCTCGCCGTCCAGGAGCGTAATGCCGACTCCAAGTCGAAGTACCGGTACGAGACCGAGGTGCTGGACGACGAGTGCAAGCCGACGGTCGCCGTCCAGGCGGCCCTCAAAGCGACGTCCGATCCGGCCATCGTCGCCGGCGTCACGCACTACTGCTCGGTGACGGCGATCGCGACGGTCGACACGTACCACAAGGCTGGCATGCCGGCGATGGTGTGGGGCGCAGTGCTCCCGGAGATCACGTACAGCCACACGTACGTCGAGATCACCCGTGTCAACGGCACGATGATCAACCAGAACAACATCGCGGCCGACTTCGCGGTGAAGACGCTCGGCTTCAAGACCTTCGCGCTCATCCACGACACCACGGACTACGGTCGCGCCCACGCCAAGTATTTCGGCGAGTACGTGGAGAAGGCGGGCGGCAAGATCCTCTCGACTCAGGGGACGGCCAAGGATCAGAAGGACTACACCGCGGAGCTCACGCGTGCGAAGGGCGACCGGCCGGAGGTCATCTGGTACGGCGGGCTCACGCCCGACGGCGTGCGGGTCAAGGTGCAGATGGACAAGCTCGGCCTACGGGCGCAGTTCCAGGGGACGAGCGGCATCAAGTCCGACACGTTCAACGAGACGGCGGGGACCTCGGCCGAGGGGACGCTCGCGTTCGTCGAGGGCGCGCCGACCGAAAAGCTGCCCGGCGGCAAGAAGTTCCTCGATGCGTACGCCCGGGCCGGCTTCAAGGAGCCCTCGGAGGCGTACGGCCCCTTTGCGTACGTGGCGGCGAACCTCGTCATCGACGCGATCGAGTCGGTCGGACCCGACCGCGCGAAGGTGGCCGAGCGGCTCAAGCGCACCCGGAACGCGAACACGATCATCGGGCCCGTCGAGTTCGACGAGCACGGCCAGAACACCGTCCCGCTCATCTCCAAGTACGTGAGCCAGGACGGCAAGTGGGTCCTCTGGGAGGACTCGGAGTACGCCTCGGGCAAGCGGACGCTGCCGGGGCTCAGATTCAAGAAGCTCTAGGCTTGCCGCCGCTCGAGCTCCTCCTCCAGCAGACGCTCAACGGCGTGATGCTCGGGGTGATGTACGCGCTGATCGCGGTTGGCTTCACGCTGTTCTTCGGCGTCCTCGACGTGATCCACTTCTCGCACGGCGACATCTTCATGCTGGGCGCCTTCGTGGGCCTGTCCACCCTTCTCGGCCTCGCCGTGGTCGGCCTGAGGACGCCGCTGCTGGCGCTGCCGCCCGCGTTCGCGGTCGCGGTGCTCGTCACGGGGCTCGTCGGGGTCGGGGCGGAGCGCGTATGCGTGAAGCCCCTGGCGCGCTCGTCACCGCTGATGACCTTGCTGGCGACGCTCTCGCTCGGGCTGGTGCTCCGCGAGTCCGTTCTGATCTTCTACCCGCGCGGCGCCGACCCGAAGCCCTTCCCGCAGCTCTTGCCCGCCGGCGGCTTCGAGGTCGGTGGCGTCGCCGTCCGCTACGAGAACCTGACCATCCTCGCGATCGGGTTCGCGGCGATGATCGGCGTCGACCTCGTCATCAGACGCACGAGGATGGGCGCGGCGATCCGCGCCGTCGCCCAGGACCCCGAGGCGGCGCAGATGATGGGGGTGAACCTCGACCGCACCGTGGACGCCACGTTCTTCCTGGGCTCGGGGCTCGCCGCGGTCGCCGGGATGCTCAGCGGCTTCTACTACGGCGAGATTCACTTCATCATGGGGATCACTGGCGGCGTCATCGGATTCTCGGCGGCGGCGATCGGCGGTCTCGGCAACGTCTACGGAGCGATCGTGGGCGGCCTGCTCTTCGGCGTGCTCCAGACCACGGCGGCGGCGCTCATTCCGCGCGGCTCGGAGTTCCGCGACGTCGTCGCGTTCGCGGTCGTGATGCTGTTCTTGATCTTCAAGCCGAGCGGCATCCTCGGCGAGAAGAGCGTCGAGCGCGTCTGACATTGCGAGCCCTTCAAATGCTCTTAGTCTGGCTCGCCGAGGCGGTCGTGTTCGCGCTGATCGTGGCCGGCATTCTCGCCGAACGCCCACTGGCGCTCGCGGCGGCCGGGGTGGCGATCGTCGTGGCCGGCGCGCTCCTGCGTTTCGTGGCGCCGCTCCGCTCTGCGCTGGTTTGCGCCTTCGCGCTCCACCCCACGGCGGCGCTACTGGGCGGCGCGGCGCTGGCTCTCGTGCTCCCGCTGGCGCTGCGCTCGAGCCCGTACTGGACGTTCGTCGCCACGTTGGCCCTTCTCTACGTCACCATCGGCCAAGGGCTGAACCTCCAGATCGGCACCGCGGGCGTGATCAACCTGGCCGGCGCGGCGTTCGCCGGACTCGGCGGGTATTCCGTCGGGCTCCTCACGGTCGGGGCCGGGTGGCCTTCGTGGCTCGCGGTGGCGGCCGCCCCGTGGGTGGCGGTCGCCGTCGGGGCGCTGCTCTTCGTACCGATCCTCAAGACGCGCGGCCACTACCTGGCCCTGGTGACGATCGCATTCGTGTTCATCTTCAACATTCTCATGAACAACCTCGAGTTCACGGGCGGCCCGCAGGGGATCAAGAACATCCCGACGCTGCGGCTCGGAGGGTACGCGTTCACCGCGCGGCCGACCCTCGGCGTGGTCGAGCTGCCGGCGCACGCGAACTTCTACTACGCCGCGCTGGCGACCGCCTTCCTCGCGACCGGGATCCTCCGGCGCCTGCACGACTCCTGGCTTGGCCTCGCGCTCAACACCCTGCGCGACGACGAGATCGCGGCGCGCTGCTGCGGCGTCTCGATTGCTCGCGAGAAGCTGATTGCGTTCTCCATCGGCAACTTCTTCATCGGCCTGGGCGGCGCCCTGTACGCCGTCATGGTCGGCTTCGTCTCGCCGCCCGACTTCGACTTCGGCTACTCGCTGATCATGCTCTCGGTGATCATCATCGGCGGCGTCGACTCGATCGGCGGGGTGGTCCTCGGGGCCTGCCTGCTGGTGCCGCTCCCCGAGCGGTTCAGGTTTCTGCACGAGTACCGCCTCTTGCTCTACGGCCTCGTCATCGTGGTCATGCTGCTCTTCAGGCCCCGCGGACTCTGGCCCGCGGGAATACGGCGCTACCGGTGAGCGCCGAGATCCGATGAGCTTGCTCGAGGTCAAGGGATTGACGGTCAGGTTCGGCGGCCTCGTGGCCCTCGACGGCGTCGACGTCGCCCTGGGCGAGGGAGAAACCCTCGGGGTCATCGGACCGAACGGCTCCGGGAAGACAACTCTCTTTAACACCCTCACCGGGCTGTATGCCGCCGCGGCGGGCGAGGTCCTGTTCCTCGGGCAACGGCTCTCGGGCCTCGAGACCCACGCCATCGCCCGACGCGGGATCGCCCGGACCTTCCAGTCCAGCCGGCTCTGCCTCGAGCTCTCGGTGTTCGACAATATCCTGATCGGGATGCACGCCCACCGCCGCACGGGGCTCCTGGATTCCCTGCTCCGCCGGGACCGCCTGCGCTCGGAGATGAGCCAGGCGATCGAGCGCGCCGCCCATCTCTTGAGCCTCTTCAACCCGGCCCTCCCGCGTCGCGGCCTCGAGCGCGTGGGCCAGCTTCCGCAGATCGACCGGCGGCGCGTGGAGATCTGCCGGGCCCTCGCCTCGCAGCCGCGGCTCGTGCTGCTGGACGAGCCGTCCGCGGGCATGAGCCCGGAGGAGACCGCTCAGCTGATGAAGGATCTGCAGATCGTTCGAGAAGAGATGCCGGGACTATCCGTGATGGTCATCGAGCACGACATGTTCGTCATCGAGGGCGTGAGCCAGCGCGTCGTGGCGCTCAGCTACGGCCGGAAGATCGCCGAAGGCTCCTTCGCGGCCGTTTCGGCCCGGGACGAGGTCCGCGAGGCCTACCTCGGCGGGGAAGCCGCCCGTGCTTGAGCTGCGCGAGGTCTCGACCCGCTACGGCCCGATCACGGTGCTCCGCAGCGTGTCGCTGGCGGTCGGGGCCGGCCAGCTCGCGTGCCTGCTCGGCCCGAACGGCGCCGGGAAGACCACCCTGATCAGGACGATCCTCGGGATCGTGCGGCCCGTGTCCGGCTCGATCTGGCTCGACGGCGCCCGCATCGATCGACTCCGCCCTCACCAGATCGTGGCGCGCGGCGTTGCGGTCGTGCCGGAGGGCAGGCGCCTGTTCCCGAAGATGACCGTGGAGGAGAATCTGCGCATGGGCGCGTTCATCGAGTGGGCGCCCGCCGACTTCGCGGCGCGTCGCGACCATGTCTTCTCGCTCTTCCCGCGGCTGGCCGAGCGACGTCGGCAGAGCGCTGCGACGATGTCGGGCGGCGAGCAGGCCATGCTCGCGATGGGCCGCGCGCTCATGAGTCGGCCCCGGCTCTTGCTGCTCGACGAGCCCTCGCTCGGTCTGGCGCCCGTGCTCGTCGAGCAGCTGTTCGCGATGGTGCAGGCGATCAATCAAAGCGGCACGACCGTCTTCCTCGTCGAGCAGAACGCGCGAAAGACCCTCGAGATCGCCCACCACGGCTTTCTCCTCCAGAAGGGTGAGGTCGTCGGGGCCGGTAGCGCCGAGAGCCTGCGGCGATCGGAGCTCGTGCGGCACGCCTACCTGAGGACCTGAGTGGTAGTCCTCCCTTGGGGCTCCCGCATCGCGCCGTTTCTCAGAAATGCGAATGTCAGCATGAGAACGCTCGCCCGTCCTACGTGGTTCCAGGATGGCACTCGTGGACGCGCCGATGGCCTCTCCTGAATATTGTTTAAGGAACCCAATACCCATTGTTCCAGACACTTAACGGCAATCGACCCAGAGCGCGGGATGCGATGGCATCTTCGGTGCACCAGAATCTGACGACCTCTTCACGAGCCGACACCGAGGGGTATCGAGGCTCGCGCTGCCTCGCGGGCGTTAGGCCCGAGTTCCGTCGGCAGGGAAAGGAGGACCACGTGACACGTTCCCGCAGAGTTCATACCCGTCTATGGTTGGTTCTCATGGCGACGCTCGTCGCGGGGTTGGTGATCTCGCTCAAGACGGCGCAGGCGGAAGTGCCCAGCGGGCCGCCGACCTTCAGCCACCCGTTGAACATCAACAACCCATTCTTTCCGTTCCAGCCAGGCGGACTGAAGGTCTATGCGGGTCGCGCCGGGGGGACGAAGACCAAGGCCATCGAGCACTACCTCACCGCAACACGAACGTTCAGCTTGAACGGCCAAAACGTGCGCTGCCGCATCTTGGTTGAAGAGGCCTACGAAGATGGCGCGCTGGTTGAAAGGTCCTTCAACTACTTCGCCCAGGCCGATGACGGCACGGTCTATTATTTCGGCGAGGTCGTGAACATCATCGAGGACGGCGTCATCGTCAGCCACGAAGGAAGCTGGCTCGTGGGAGGCCCGACGCTCCCCTCCGACCCGCCCGAGACAGGCAAGGCACTCAAACCCGGCCTGTTCATGCCCGCCAACCCGAAGCTGGGCGACGTGTTCAAGCAGGAAGACCTGTTCCCGATCGTGGACGAGACGGACGAGGTCGTGGGCGTTGATTTGGAAGTGCACGTCCCCGCAGGAAAGTACGAAGACGCGATTGCGGTCAAAGAAACCACGCTTCTTGACCCGGGCACGGAAACCAAATGGTATGCGCCCGGCGTCGGCGTGGTGAAGGTGCAGGCCGAAGATGAGATCTTGCGGCTAGTATTTTCCACCCTGGTCCAGCCGCGGGACGATGACGACGCCATTCGCGGCGGCCGAGGACCGCAACGTCCGCGGCGCTAGTTTAGCCCCCGCAACCATCGACGACGAGGGTTAGCGGACGTCGAAGCCGCTAACCCTCTCGTTCAGCTAGACTTCGCCTTACATGCCGAGGGAGGACGCCTCGATCCGTGGCGTCGAGGTTGCCGCTTCGGGCGGGTTTTCTTGCTGACACCGGGGGCACTGTCCTGTCATCCCTTGAGCCCTCCGGTCCCCCAGCCGGCGACGAGATGTCGCTGCACCGCCATGAAACAGGCGAGCGCCGGGATGGTGATCAGCATGCCGGCGGCCATGACGAGCCCCCAGTCCACGACCGCTGCCGCGAAGAGGTCCTGGACTCCGACCGGCAGCGTCTTGAGCTCGTCCGATGCGATCAGGATGCGGGTGAAGATGTAGTCGTTCCAGGCGAGCGTGAACGTGAAGATGGACGTCGCGATCAGGCCCGGTAGCGCGAGCGGGAGCACGATGTAGAGCACGGCGCGCCCGCGGCCGGCGCCGTCGACGTGTGCCGCCTCCTCCAGCTCGATCGGGATCGACAGGAAGAACGCGCGCAGGAGCCATAGCGAGAACGGCAGGCAGAACGACGCATATGACAGGACGAGGGCCGTGTGTGTGTTCACGATGCCGAGCCGGCGGGCGAGGATGTAGACCGGGATCACGATCATGATCGGCGCGAACATGTAGGTGCACAGGATGAGTTTGGCGACCAGCTCGCGCCCCGGGAAGGCGAAGCGCGTGAGGCTGTACGCGCCGAGCGCGCCCACCGCCATCGTGAGGAGCACGGTCAGCCCGGCGACCGCGACGCTGTTCCAGAAGTAGGTGAGGAATGCCGTGTCTCGCACGAGGCGGACGAAGTTCTCGAGCGTCGGCGCAGCAGGCACGAAGGCCGGGGGCGTCGCGAACACTTCGCGCGCCGGCTTCAACGACGTCGAGAGCATCCAGAGGAGCGGCAGGACCGCCTGAGCGGCCAGCCCGAGCGCCGCCGCGTACAGCAGCGTCCGGATGAGAGCGCGCCTCACGCGACCACCTCCTCCTCCCGCCAGTAAAGCCGAAAATAGACGAGCGTGGCAGCCATGAGCATGACGAACATGATCACCGCGAGCGCCGCGCCGAATCCCGCCTGGTAGTACGTGAAGGTCCGCATATAGGCGTAGATCGGCAGGGTCCGGATCTCGCGTCCGGCCCCCGCCCCCTCGCCCCAGAGCCACACCGTGTCGAACTTCGTGAACATCCAGATGGAGCGCAGCAGCACGACGACGAAGAGCACCGCCCGGAGCTGGGGCAGCGTGATGTGACGGAACCGCGCCCACGCCGCGGCGCCGTCGACGCGGGCGGCCTCGTAGAGCTCGAGCGGGATCGTCTGGAGCCGCGCCAGCACGCTCACGACCACGAACGGCGTGAACTGCCAGACGCTCACCGCGATCAGCGAGGTCATCATGTGGTCCACGCCGAGCCAGACGATCGGCTCTCGGACCAGGCCCGCGCGCAGGAGCAGGTGGTCCACGACGCCGTACGTCTCGTTCAGGAGCCAGCGCCATACGATGACGGCGACGATCGTCGGAATCATGTAGGGGAAGAGCACGAGGGCGCGGATCGCGGTGCGCCCTCGGAACGGCGCGTGCAGGACGAGCGCGGCGGCGACGCCCAGCACGAGCTGGAGCCCGGTCGTGGCCGCCGCGTAGACCGCGCTCTTCCACAGGCTGTCCCAGAACTCGACATCCCGCGCGATCTTCAGGTAGTTACCGAGTCCGACCCAGCGTTCGGCGGGGAAGAAGGAATGCTTGTCGAGGAATGAGAGCCAGATCGCGTAACCGACCGGATACAGGATGAGCGCACCGATCAGAACCAGGGCGGGCAGGATCCAGAGCACGCCCAGGACGGCAGCGCCGGCGCGGACGCGCAACGTTACTTCTTCAGGTAGCCGGCGCTCGCCAGCAGCTCCTCGACTCGCCTCTGAGCCTTGGCGGCGGCTTCGGCGGACGGCATGCCCTTGACGGCATCGAGCACCATGTCGACGAGGATGCCCGAGCCCATGACCTCGAGGAGGTAGGGCTTCCTCATGTCATCCCAGTCGGTGACCAGGACGGGCTTGATCCAGTCGTTCTTGAAATACTTCTCCTGCATATCGATCCATGATCGCCACTTTCCGATCATCGCGTTGTCGGCGTACTTCGGGTTGCGCGAGGTGGACTTCTTGATCGAGAGGAGATGAATGGGCACCGAATGCAGATACGGGATGTAGTTCTCGTCTTTGAAGAAGAACTTGAGGAAATCCACGGCCTCGTTGGCGCCCTGGGCGTCCTTGAAGACCATCCATGGCTCGCAGTCGAGCTGCGCCGCCGGAGTCTTGCCCGATGGGCCGATCACCTTGTCGGCGACCGCGAAGTGCTCGGGATCGGCGATATCTTTGGGTGCGTACTTCTCGATGTACCCCACGCCGCGCCCGTACGCCTGGTACAGCATCGCCGCTTTGCCGTTCGCGAGGTTGGCGAACGTATCGAGGTAGGCGTGGCCCGTCCAGCCCGGCGGCAGCACGCGGTTGAGCTTCTTGTAGAACTCGAGGAGCTCGATTACGGGCTTTTCGGTCAGCGTCGGTCGCCCGTCGGCGTCGAACAGCCGGCCGCCGTTCGTCTTCAGCAGCTCACCGACCCCGATGTTGATGAAGAGAGGCTGCCCTGTCATGGTCAGCCCGTAGCGCACGACCTGCCCGTCCTTCACCTCGCGGAGTGCGTCGGCAACCTGGACGAGGTCGTCCCATGTCCTCGGCACCTTGAGACCCTTCTGCGCCAGCAGGTCTTTGCGGTAGACGAAGACCGATGACGCGGGAGAATGGCCGACGCCGTAGGTCTTGCCGTCCCAGCGGCAGAGGTTGCGGAACGCGTCGACCAGATCGTTCTTGGGCATCGAGTCCGCGAGATCGTCGACGGGACGCAGGAGCCCCTTGGCCGCGAACGAGACGCATGTGATCGGCTGGCCGTGCGCGGCGTCCGGCGGCGCGCCGGCGGCGAGCGCGGCCGTCAGCTTCCTTTCCAGATCACCCCACGCCAGCCCCTCGATTTTGATCGAGACGTTAGGGTGCGTCTTCTCGTACTCCGCGGCGGTCTGGTTCAGGACCGCGAGGGTCTGGGGCTCCGTCTCGGTCTGCCAGAGACGGACGACCTGCTTGTCAACGGCGCCGGCGGCATCGACAGTACCCAGCACAAGGGCGGTGACGAGGATGTAGCGTCGGATCATGGGGAGCCCCTCCACGCGATGAACTTCCGCCACGACGTTACACGCCCTTTTCGAGCTTCTGCAACCAGTCCGTCATGCCCATCAGGACGATGGCGTGTGCGCCTCACGATGCGAGCGGAAGGGTGAACCGGAACGAGGTAGTCTGTCCCCGTGATTGAACCCGCGTTGAGCACTCCCCCCGGACCTCGTGGCTTCGGCCTCGTTCGTGGGCTTTGGCGCATGAAGACGAGCCGGCTGGCATTTCTCAGCCAAATGGCACATGACTTTGGCGGAGTCGTCCGGTTCACTGTCCCGGGGCGCACGATCTATCTGGTCAGCGAGCCGCTGGCCGCGCGGCACATCCTGGCCACGAATGCCGGCAATTACTCGAAAGGCCTGGGTCAGCGTGAGGCGACCTCGCTGCTCGGAACGGGGTTGCTCACCGCCGACGGTGCCGCGTGGCCGCCGCAGCGCCGAGCCCTCGAGACGTTGTTCAATCCGGCGAGGATGGCTGATCTCATACGGGGCGCCATTCCTGCCGTCGAACAGCTGAGTTCCACCTGGGCAGCGTGTGCCAGCGAGGGAAAGACAACGGAGCTGATCCGTGATGTCAAGGAAGTCGCACTCCGCATCATAGACAACTTCTTGTTGGCGGGCGGTTTAGCGTCGCGTATCTCCGTGACGATCTCCAAGCTCCGACAATTCGAGCATCTGGTAACCGCGGAGGTGCTCAGCCCATGGCCGTCGGCGCCCTACGTCCCCTTCAGTCGGTCGGCTCGCTTGCGGAACGTCGTTGCCGACCTTCACCGAATCATCGACGAAGTGATCGAGCACTGCGGCGCGGTCGGCGGAGACAACGTCGTTACGTCCCTGAGACGTGAGTGGTCGCCGACGCCGGACGACGACGCTCTTCGAAGCCAGGTGGCGACACTCATTCTCGCAGGTTATGAAACGACGGCAGCAGCCCTCGCATGGGTATGGGTCCTGCTCGACCGACACCCGAAGACGGCCCTGAAAGTGCGCCGGGAACTTCAGGTCGAGCTCGGGGGCAGGGTACCGACGCTCACCGATGTCGGGCGCTTGGCGTACACGCGCGCCGTCGTCCTGGAGGCGTTGCGGCTCTTCCCGCCCGTCTGGGTCTTGCCGCGCACGGCGATACACGCCGATACTGTCTCTGGTTTCCCCATACCGCAGGGAACGGAAGTCTTGATCTCCCCGTACTTGATTCATCGACGACCGGACCTATGGTCCGATCCCGAGGCTTTTTGGCCGGAGAGGTTTCTCGCAGACCGGCTTCAACCGCGCACGCCATGCGCCTTTCTGCCCTTTGGGGCGGGCCCGCGGTCCTGCATCGGAAGTCAAACGGCCGTGATAGAAGTGGTGTTCGCAGTCGCCGCGCTCGCGCAACGATTTCGTCTCACGCCGGCTGGCCGCGCTCGTCCCAGGCCTCAGCCGCACCTGAGCCTGTTCCCGGGAACCACCCTCACGATGCGGGTCCACGCCGTATAGCTCGCCGTCAGCAGATTGAGGCCGGACGTCGCGAACGCCAAACCTCGGGCTCACGGCGCTTTCCCCATGAGCTCGATCAACTTCCCCGCTCTCAGGACCGAGGCCTTGAACGGCTGCCCCGTCGACATCGCGCCGATCCTCTCGCGGATCTTGGGAATGTCCGCCTCGCTCTTGATCGCGATGCCGGCCATGGACAGGACGATGTCCCCGCGAACCACGATCTGCTGTCCGCCGATGGTCGCGGTCCGGTCGCCGCCCGCGAGCCCCATGTCCCAGGCGGGCGAGCCCATCGGGACGACGCTCACCAGAAGCCCGCTGCCGCCGGGGACGTTGAAGATCTCGGCCAACTCGCCGGTCACGACCTTGCCTTCGAGCCCGATCCAGGCCCATTCACGTTCCATCAGGAAGTAGCGCGCGCTCTTCATCGTCACGACGAAGCCGAGGCCCTCGCTGCCACCGCTCCTGGAGATGTTGTGGCTGACGACGCCGATGACCTCACCGGCCATGTTGAACATCGGGCCGCCCGAGTTCCCGGTGTTGATCGTGGCCGTCGTCTGGAAGAACTCGGCGAGCGGCATCGCGCGGTAGGCCGTGTTGGGCAGCCACTTGGCGCTGATCCAGCCCGCGCTGAAAGAGTGCGAGAGGCCGTAGGGGGCGCCGATCACCAGCACCTGCTGCCCCACACGAACTTTGTCGGAGTCGCCGAGTCGAGCCGGCTGCGCGCCTTTCGGGATACGGGCGAGCTGGAGCAGGCCCAGGTCGGCCGCGGGCTCGGACGCGACGACACGCGCCGGGACCGTTTCGCCGCCCGGCAGCTCCACGACGATCTCGTCCATCGCATGCACGACGTGCGCGGCCGTCATGACCTTGCCGTCGGCGGAGATCAGGACGCCGGAGCCGATCTCACTGAAGGTCACGAGGCCCCGCGTGCTGTCGACGGCTCTGCCCTTGGCTCTGATCACCACCACCGAGGGGCTGATCTTCCGGAACAGCTCCTCCGCATCCTGGGCCTCGGCGCCGGCCGAAGACCACCCGAAGACAACGCCGACGAGAGCGCCGAGCAGTAGTGGTCGCATGTGCCCTCCCGTGCCGGTCCGCCGATGTCGAAGAAACTCTTGAGACCTGTTTGTCCGCAGGGATATCGGGCCCGATTGTAACCGGCGAGCGGCTCTGCCGCTGAGATTCCAATCTCGTTCGTCCGGCGCGCTTGACTTCGGCCGCGGGGGAAGCGATTGTGGCGCCCGACCCTCATCGAGCTTCGAGAGGCCGTTCTCGAGAACGCCTATTACAGCGAGGTCTGAGATCATGAAGAGTCATCGCACGCGCGTCGTCTTTTCGGCCGCGGTCTCGATCGCTGTCCTTGTCGCGCTGGCGCCTCTCGCGCGCCCCGCGGAGACGCCACGGCGCGGCGGTGTCCTGCTCGCCGCGATCGCCGCGGACGCGCCCAGTCTCGATCCGCACCAGGAGGAGACGTTCGCCACTCTTCAGCTCGTGGCGCCGTGCTACAGCACCTTGCTGCAGATCGATCCCTACAACTACCCCAAGGTCATCGGCGACGTGGCGACCGAGTGGAAGATCGCGGCTGATGGACTCACGTACACGTTCAAGCTCCGGCAGGGGATACGGTTTCACGACGGCTCGCCGTTGACCGGGGCGGACGTCAAGGCGACCTACGAGAAGATCGTGTTTCCGCCGGCGGGCGTTCGCAGCATCCGAAAGAACGCCTACGCCGCGATCACGAGCATCGAGACGCCCGATGCGAGCACCATCGTGTTCAAGCTCAAGCACCCCTCGGCGTCACTCCTGGACAACCTGGCTTCGCCCTGGAACGTGATCTATCCCAAGAAGTACCTCGACCGTGATCCGAACTACTTCAAGGCCAACATCGTCGGGTCCGGACCCTTCAAGTTCAAGAGCCACACGCGCGGATCCACGTTCGAGGGCGAGCGGAACCCCGACTACTTCATCAAGGACCGACCGTACCTCGACGGCTACAAGTTCTTCGTCAGCACCGAGACGTCGGCGCGCGCGGCGGCCATTCGCTCCGGACGCGCGTACGTCGAGTTCCGCACCCTGCCGCTGTCCGAGGTCGAGGCGATCCGGAAGCAGCTCGGCGACAAGGTGGTCGTGCAGGATACACCGGCCACCGGCATCTTCGGCATCGCGGTGAACCAGACGATCAAGCCCTTCAACGACGAACGCGTCCGGAAGGCGCTGACGCTCGGTCTCGATCGGTACACCGCCAGCCGCGTGCTCTACCCCATCGCGAGCCTCAAGGACGTCGGCGGGCTGATGCGTCCTGGGACGATGTGGGCCATGTCGGACGCCGAGCTTCAGAAGTTTCCGGGCTTCGGGAAGGACATGGAGAAGAATCGCGCCGAGGCCAAACGGCTCCTGGCCGAGGCCGGCTACCCCAACGGACTCAAGGTGGTCCTGAAAAACCGCAACGTCCGGGTTCCGTACATCGACTTCGGCACGTTCGTGATCCAGGAGTGGCGCAAGATCGGCGTCGAGGTCGAGCATCGGCCGCTCGAGTCGGCGTCCTGGTTCGCGGATGGCCGTGACACCGGCAGCTTCGAGCTGATCGTCAGCCCCTCGTTCAACTTCATGGACGACCCCGACCAGTTCCTCGAGCGGTATACGACGGGCGACAGCAACAACTGGGGGCGCTTCTCCGATCCACGGATCGACGACCTCTTCACGCGCCAGGCGAGGACTCTGGATCCCACCGAACGCAAGAAGCTCATCAACGAGATCGAGAGGATCGTGCTCGGGCACGTGTACTACATCCCGGGCATCTGGTGGGCGCGGGCCGTGGTGCACTGGGCGAAGGTCAAGAATTACGTGGCGCCGCCGAATCATTACTCGAACCAGAAGCTCCAGGACGTGTGGCTCAGCGAGGACTGAGGAGAGCCACGAGGCAGGCTAGCCGCTGAAAAATGAGACGCGCTGGAGCATCGCGTGTCGCGTTTGGCATCGTCGTGTTGGTCCAGTTGAGCTGGAGCGGCATGTCATGGCCCTGGACTCTCGAAGGACACCGCTTGATCGCAGTCGATGCCTTGACGGTGCTGCCGCCACCGATGCGGGAGGCCCTCACGCCCCATGTCTCGATGATCCTCGCGGGCGCGCTCGAGCCCGATTTCAATCGATTGGTGAGTCACAAGATTCGCATCGTCTCGCTGCGGGGGACTCCGCCACCCCCGAGCGGCGAGGCGGCCCAGGAGCTCAAGCGGCTGTCCGCGAACGCCCAAGAGATGCTTCGCCTCGGACGGGGCCTGGATGAGGCGCTCTTCGTAGTCGGCCAAGCGACCCACTTCGTGCAGGACCTCAACCAGCCGCTCCACGCCGCGTGGGGCGAGACCCGCGCCGAGCACGACGAGCTCGAGGCCCAGATGCTGTACTACTCCTGGCCGGCAGACCGCAAGTACCGCGGCTTTGTGCTCGTCAAGAGCTATTCCTGCTTCGGGTATGAGATTGCTCGGAAATCCTCGCAGCATGAGCGAGCACTCTTCTTCGACCGCGCGATCAAGCGAATAACTGAGATTGCCTCGGATCAGGCCGTCAACGACACGGCCAATCTCTGGCAGTCGATCTTTTGGCGGGCCCTGGGGCAGGAGCGGGCGCGGCAACTGTACGGGATTCCATCGCCCGTCGGCGAGACCGGAAATGGATCCGTCTGCTGATCAGCCGCACGTCGCCGCGCTATCCTACGCGTGGCCATGGCCACCCGGCATCCCCGACGCCCCGGTTCAGACTTGGCCGAGCAGGCCCGGCGGGCGGGCGTCCGCCTCGTGCGCTTCCTCTATACCGACAACGGCGACATCACGCGCGGGAAGGCCACGCACGTGGACGGGCTCGCGCATCGGCTGACCGACGGCATCGGGCTCCCCGAGCTGTTCTGGCTCGCCGCGCGCTGGGGACGGCGCGGGCTCGGGACGGTGCTGGACGAGCTGATCGCCCTCGGCGCGCTCGACGATAGCGAAGCGCTTGCGGTCGGACGGCGGGTGCTCGGGGGCAACGCCGCCAGGATCTACGGGCTACCCTGGCCGTAGATGAATGCCCTCCGTCCCGATTGGGGTGAAAACCTCATAGAAATCCCGGAGCGGCAACCATCAGGCTTGCGTCTGATCGACGGAGACCCTTGACCAAGGAGAGCGGATCATGACGCGACGACCAGTTTCTCTGATCCTCTGCGGCGGTGTTGCCCTGCTCGGCTTCGCCTGTGCAACGAAGAACTTTGTACAGGAGCAGGTCAGTGTGACGGAAAGCAAGCTCAGTCAGCAGATGACCGCGACGGAGACCCTCCAGGAGACCAGGCTGCGTGAAACGACGGATCGCGTCGGGGAAGCCCGCCAGGCGATCGACGTTGCTGACCAGCGGCTCAACGGCCTCGACTTGCGGGTGGGTGAGGTGGGGGCCCGCGCGAGCGGCGCCGAGACCCGGGCGCGTGATGTCGAGGCCCGGCTCTCACAACGCTTCGCCGGTCGCAACAACTACAGGCTACTGGAGACGAAATCCGTCTACTTCGACTCCGGTCACACTGAAGTCCGAAGCCAGGACATCGATGAGCTTGCGGCCGTGGCCAAGGCCCTGACAGCGGACCCCAACGCGATCCTCGAGCTACAGGGCTTCGCCGATGCGCGCGGGAGCGACCGACACAATCGCGAACTGGCCCGCGAGCGCGTCGAGGCCGTGATGCGCCATCTCGTGCAACATCACGGCATCGAGCTGCGTCAGCTGAGCGCGATCTCCATGGGCAAGGTGGCGCTCGTCGCCGGCGAGAAGGCAAGCCCGGACGCCCTTGCCAGGGCCCGGCGGGTGGATATTCGGCTGCTCGCCCCGTGGTCCTCCTGGGAAGACACTCTGAGCCGGATCGACCCGACCGCCCGGGAGCAGACAGCGACAGCCGTCCCCGAGCCCCGAGAGCCCGCGACGATCTCTTCGCTGCCCGTTCAGACGGAACCCATGCAGCTGCCGCAGCCGGTACAGATCGATGCGCCAGCCCGGGAAGGGGTGCTGCAGCTCCTGAAGACCATCACGCCGCAGGATCTCGGCGGGTAGCTCAACCAGCCCGACGACCAACGGTGCGGCCGCGCTTGAAATGCCCGCGCGGGTCCTAGCTCGGGTCGACGATCGTGCGCAGCAAGACACGGCGCTCATCAGGTCGATAGTCGCCGGCGCCGCGGTGCATCGTTGACAGCTCGTCCCACATCAGCACGTCCCCAACCCACCATTGGTGATAGTAGGTGAACCGATCCTGGGTCGAATGGTCGGCGAGCTCTTCGATGAGAGTCCAGGCTTCGTCGCGGGGCATTCCCTGGAAGCCGTGTGTGCGCAGGGGAAGTGACTGCTCCAGTCGCCGTTGACGATTCTGGCTGCTGCGACAGGCTTGCCGATGCCACGCGTTTGCTGTATCAGGAGGCCAACGAAGCAGCAACAGGAGCACGATCAGGAGGATCGCACGCATGATGACGACGGACGTGTACCCGGGCAAGGATCTCGGCACGCTCGAGCTCGCGGTCACCGACGAGATGGTCGAGCACTACATCAAGGGACTCGACGAGCCGAACCCCTGGTACACGACGGCATCGCCCTTCGGCGGACCGGTGGCTCCGGTGATCGTCTACCAGCAGGCCGACACCCAGTTCAAGGGCTGGTACCTCGACAACCTCTTCGGCAACCTGTGGCGGCGTCAGGAATGGGAGATCTATGCGCCGACGCGGGTCGGACAGGTCCTGCGCTGCAGCGCGCGGGTGGCCGATCGCTACCGGCGGCGCGATCGCGACGTCGTCGCGCAGGAGATGTGGGTGCGAGACGAGACCGGGCACTTGATCGCGCGGAGCGTGCATCACCAGAGCTTCCTGGCGGAGCAGACCAGTGGCGAGGTCACCTTGCGCGATCCGGCGAGCAAGGAGGGTGCCCGGCACGGGGGCGAGCCTGCCGGGGAGCCGCTGTCGCTCGAGATCCGAAAGACGTTCACCGACGCGATGTGCGATGAGTTCTTCTTCCGCAGCCGGAACTATCACAACGACAAGACCGCGTCGAAAGAGCTCGGCTTCGGAGACACGGTGATCGGGGGCCGCATGACGCTCTCGTGCGTCACCGAGCTTCTGACGCAGCATTTCGGCCGCGGCTTCTATCTGGGCGGCCGTCTGGACGTGAAGTTCACCAACGTGCTGTGGCCGAACGAGCCCTTCACCACGCGAGGGATCATCACGGGCCGTCGCGCCGAGGGCGGCCAGACTCGCGCCGAGGTCACGGTCTTCTGCGAGAAGGCTGACGGAACGAAGATCATCGTGGCCAGCGCGAGTGCGCTCGAAGCTTGACCCGGCGCCGCGCCTAATGGCTCCGCTCGCCGAAATGTCCCGGATCGACCTCGGCTGCGTAGCAGACGGGGGAGGCGAGTGCGCCGGGCTCGCCCGCGACTGGTTCGCCGAGAAAGACCAATCCTTCTGAATCGCGCCGGTAGATGCCGCGCTCGGTCACGACCCAGTCCATCGGGATATCCCAGCTTTGAGGCCGGATGGTCTTCATCCTCGCCATCTCGTAGCTGACGCCGATGAGGACAGGTTTTTTCGCCAGACTCGCCAGGGTTCGGTCGAAGAAGCCGCCCCCGTAGCCGAGGCGATGGCCGCCTTCATCCCACCCGACCATCGGCAACAGCGCGGCGGTGGGAACGACGGGATCGGAGTCCACTGGATAGGGAATGCCGAGCGGGCCGAAGGCGAGGGCCACGCCGGGATGCCATTCGCGGAATACGAGGGGCTGCCCGGGTGCGACGACCACCGGCAGGGCGGTCACCGCGCCGCGCTCTCGCAGCTTCTCTGCGAGGCCTCGTGCGTCGTATTCACCGCGGATCGGCCAGCAGAAGGCGAGCTTCGCGGCGGCGAGGCCCGGAAACGAGCGCCAGATATGGGCGTCCATGCGTTGGCGCAAGAGCTCGAGCGCCGCCGCCTCGAGACTCTCACGCGCCGCGATCAGCCGATTGCGCTCGGTCTTCCTCCAGGATTTCAGCTCGTCGGCGGTCATGCCCCAGAGCATACGACCGGGGACCTCGCCTCGCGACAGAAGTCGACCAGAGGCGCTCCGCCGCCTCCAGGTCCATGAGCACATCCGCCTGATGCCGAGCCGCGCCAATCGCCTCGTGGACGTAGATGCTCATGGCCCGGCGGTTGTCCTCACTCCCCCCACAGGAAGGAGACCAATATGACCGCAGCAAAGGGCTTTGTCGTACCCGCGGGCGGCGGAACGCATCTCGACATGAACGCGCCCGGCCGCTTCTCGGGCCTGAAGCTCCTCGGCCACGAGACCAATGAGAGCATCATGCTGTTCGAGGAGACCGTGCCCGTCGGCACCAAGAGTCTCTACATCTACACCGCGACAGCGACGAGGTCGCTTGGGTGCTCGCGGGCGAGATCACCTTCAAGATCGGCGACGAGGTGAGCGTCGGCGGGCCCGGCACCTGCGCGTTCTTCCCGCGCAACGTCCCGCATGCCTGGAAGAGTACCGGCAGCGAAACCGGCCGTGTCTTGTTTCTCTACACCCCGGCCGCCGCCGGCGGCTACGTCGAGGCGCTCTCTTGAAGCGGCCCGGCTCGGCGCGACGTCGGTCAAGGCATGTCTGTTGTCATCGAGCTTCAACAACCCGCTGGGCTGCACCATGTCCGACGAGAAGAAGAAGGCCGTGCTGGAATTGCTCGCCAAGCACCGGATCCCCCTGATCGAGGACGACATCTATGGCGACATCTATTTCGGTGACGAACGTCCCAGGCCGTTCATGGCCCTGGACCCGCACGGCAGCACGATCTACTGCAGCTCCTTTTCCAAGACGATTGCGCCCGGGTATCGCGTCGGCTGGATCGCGACCGGACGTCACATGGCCAAGGTCCTGGACGAGAAGCTCGCGCTCACCCTGTGCGGCCCGGCGCTGCCGCAGGCGGCGCTGGCCGAATTCCTGTCCAGCGGCGGATACGACAGTCATCTGCGCCGGGTTCGCCGAACGTTCAGAGATAACATCGACCGGATGATTCGCGCCATCGACCGTGCGTTCCCGAGGGGCACGAGAGTGAGCCGCCCGGATGGCGGTTTCGTGCTGTGGCTGCAGCTACCCAAGCCTCTTGCGAGCCGCGAGCTCTTCGAGGCCGCGCTGAAAAAGGGGATCTGCTTCGTGCCGGGCGACGTGTTTTCGGCGGGCGACCGCTACGCCAACTGTCTGCGCGTGAGCTGCGGCTCGGCCTGGCATGCGCGGATCGAAAAGGGCCTGGAGACCGTCGGCGAGCTCGCCTGCGCTTTGCTCACGCGCCGGCAGAAGGCCGGTTCCCGCTGACTGCCCAGCACTACCAACGGCCGCGCTGACGCGCAATCGTCAGTCCCGCGCCGACGCCGAAGTCTGGCGCGCCAGCCAGATGGCGGCGTCGCTCGTGTCGCTGATGGAGCCGCGCAGGATCGCCAGCAGCAGATCGTGTGTCGCGAGCGTGCTGAACGAAACGTCCACGTGCCGAGCGCGACCGCCGTCCGGATGCCGCAGGAGAAACGGCACGCGCGGATCGGTCCGCCCATCGTACTGCTTCGACGCGCGCCACGGTCGAGTGGAGCTCACCACGATCCACGTGAGGTCGCCGAGGCGCGCACGGTCGAGCCCGCGTCGCAGCTCGCCGACGATCCGATCGGCGATCGCGAGATTGTCGAAGTAGCCCTCTCCCGCGCCGCTGAAGTTCCATGGCGTGAGACGTTCCGTGGCCCGATCGTAGATGCCCGGCGGCTCGGGAATCGGCAGGTGGAGGAAGACGAGCCCGAAGCGGCCGTCGACTGCGGTGCGGATCGCCAGATCGGCGAGCTCGGCAACCCTCTGGGAGAGCAGCCGACGGCGATTGGCGGGGGGCACCAGGCTCGCCCACTGGTTCCGGAGCGCCGCACGGAACGTGACGCCGCGCGCTTGTTCGTAGTCGACGGACGGTCGCCAGTGCGCGAGCCCGAGGGAGCCGCCGAGGACCCGCGGATACGGCAGGTGCCATCCGATCAGCGCCGTGTCGTAGCCGAGCGTTCGCGCGCGTGAGAACACGTTCGGCTGGGCGCTCCATGGCGCCGTCTTGCCGTCCCTGAACGTGAGCTCGAGATCCCCCTTGTTCATCGGCGCAACCGCGACGACCGGACGCCCGGTGATGAGCGCCGGGATCGTCACTTCAGTGGGCCCCGCCGGCGGGCGCGCGGCGTCGGCATAGAGCGACTCGCGCCTCAGACGATCGAGCTCCGGCAGCGCGAGACCGGTCGGTCGCGCCTCGAACGTGATGCGCTGGTCGAGCTCTTCGAACACGAGCCAGACGATGCGCCGGAGACTTGGTGCCGTCCGCTTGAGGGGCGCTGGATCGACCCAGCGCCACTCCGGGCCCGCTGCCAGCTCGAGGAACATCCACAGGGCGAAGGCGATCGTGACGACGGCCAGCGGTGAGGCGACCATTGCGAGGCCACGCATTACGCGCAGCGCCGGCTGCGGCCAGCTCAGCGACGCGGCAAGCATCAGAACGACAAGGGCCAGCAGTCCGGGACCGCCAATCGCGTCCGTCCATCGGCTGACCGTCTCGTGCGTGATGCGCGCGAAGTTCAAGGAGGCGAGGAGCATTGTCCCGGCCGCGACCGCGGCGAGGCGACGCCACGCCGGTCGCCGGATGCGCCGGATCCATTGCACACCCAGGAAGCCGAAGGCAGCGAGCCCGACGATGTTGAGCACGAATGCCGCGAGCGCCGGCGCCCGAAGCGGCGTCAGGTTGTAGAAGTCCGAGCCGGGCCGGAACAACATCTCGCTGCGGGCCTGACTGAAGCAGAGAGTCGACAGCGAGAGACATGCGATGGCGTCGAGTGTGTGCTCCCGGCGCGGCCATCGCAGGCGTCGGGCGGGGAGAGCCCGCAGTGGCTCGCGCGCGTCGCGGAACCACCACAGTCGTTCCGCCGCCGAGCCGCTGTCCGGGCTCCCTCGCGGAGCCGGCCGCTCTCCACCACCGGGATCAGACGTCCGCTCGGACATCAGGGAGGGCTACTTGAGCTGGGGAATGACGTACTCGTTGATCAGCCTGAGGTTTTCCAACTGCAGCGGGTAGGGAATCTGGCGCCCGTAGTTGACCTCGTACAGAATCTGCGTCAGGTCCAGCTCCTCGCGGAGCTGCTGGAGTCGGTCGACCACAGCCTCCGGGACGCCATACACCACCTTGTCCCGCAGCCACTCCTCGTAACTCATGCTTCGCACCCGTTCTGCCTGAGCGCTCCAGTCGCCGGTCGTGCCCACGCGGGAGGCGCTGTCCGCCACGCGATTGCCCAGGCTTTGTACGGCTGCCAAGGTGCTGACCCTCGGCTCCGCGTAGGCCCGCTCGGCCGTCTTAGCCACGTAGAGCGGCACCCTGAGCCCCACCTGGGGAACGCCCGCATGGCCCGCCGTGTGCCATGCCTCGCGGTACTGCCGGATGTACGGCGCCAGTTGGGAGAGGGCAAACACCCTGGAGGGGTTGATGATGATCGGAAACCCCAGGCGTCCGACGAGCGGAAAGGTGACTTCCGAGGTGATACCGACACGGATCGGCGGGTGCGGGCGCTGCACCGGTTTGGGCCGGACCCACAGGTTCTCGCACCGATAGTACTTGCCCGCGAAGGAGAAGCGCTCCTGCGTCCACGCCTTGACGACGATCTCCAGGTATTCGTCGAACCGCTCTCGGCTCTCGGCGAAGGGGGAGTTGAAGCCATCATGCGTGTCAGGAAACGTGCCCCGCCCCACGCCGAACTCGACCCGGCCCTGACTGATGTGGTCCAGAGTGGCGATGTCCTCGGCGATATGGATCGGGTGAGCCAGGGGTAAGAGCACCACCGCCAGGCCGATGCGGATCCGTTGGGTCCGGGCGGCGATGGCGCTGGCGACCGTGATCGGGGAGGACAGGACGCTGATCGGGGCGAAATGGTACTCCGCTAGCCACACCGAGTTGACGCCGAGGGCCTCCGCGGCATCGACCAGCGCAAAGCACTCGGCAAAGGCCTCATGGTCCGTCATCCCCTCACGGCAGGGGAACTCGATGAAGAGCCCGCAGTCCATGAGACCAGTCAGCCGACCCGAGTGAAGTCAGCTTGCGGGATCTCCGCTCGTGGGGGTTCCGCCGCTCCGATGTCCATCGGGACAGCCCCTCCACGGGTGGATTTCATGTAGGCCAGTCCTTCCTCCTCGGTGGCATACGTATCTGAAAAGAGCTCTATCATGATCCCGTCAGGATCCAGGAAGTAAACGCTGCGGGTCATGCCGTGGTCCACGATGTGGTCGATGGTGGCCCGGGCCTCCACCAACCGCGTGTGAGCTGCCTGCAGGGCGCGGTAGCTTTCCACCTTGAACGCAAAGTGATTGAGGCCGATCGCTCCCTTCTCCGGCGGTCGGGCCCCCGCGCGCGCTTTGAACAGGGCGAGGTTGTGATGCACCACGCCGCAGGTCAAAAACGCACCCGTTCCGTCGGGGCGATACCGGGACACCTGGAACCCGACCACATCCCGATAGAACCTGGTGGACCGTTCAACGTCGGTGACGTTGAGGACGATATGCCCGATCTCTTTGGGGACGCTCATTCTGGTTCCCTCCTGTGCCCGCCGCGGTGCGGCAGCAATGCGGGGACTCTAGCCGCATCGAAGGAGAGAAGGCAAGCCTTGGCACCCGAAACGAATTGCCCTTGACGGCGACCGCCGTCGACGCGTAGGTTCTGGCTCGGCTTTTCCCAGGGATCCGCACCACCTGACTTTCCGTAAGGAGGGGCGACGATGGTGCAGAAGCGATTCTCGAAACTCCACGGATTGCTCGGCCTGGTGGCGGTGCTACTCCTGATGCCGACGGGCGCGACCCCGCAGACCCAACCCGCCACCGGCAAGGCCAAGGTGGACCGTCTGGTGATGGGTCTGATCAACCCGTATCGGGATTACATGCGCCCCTGGATCAACGGCACCCCTGACCACAACATCCAGCATGATCCCGCATTCGAGTGGCTGTTCGAGGTCGATGTCTCGTCGGGCGGATACAATCCCTGGCTGGCCAAGAGCTCGGAAATGGCGAAGGACGGCCGGTCGTGGCGGATCAAGCTGCAGAAGGGCGTGCAGTTCCACCACGGGTACGGCGAGTTCACGGCCAGGGACGTGGTGCACAACCACGCCCTGTGGTGTGACCCCAACTACCCAGGCCGTAAAGACCCAACGGTCGTGGGCTACAAGCAGGGCATGTGCGCGGTCCAGCGGGTAGAGGTGATCAGCGACCACGAGGTCGTCATGCACTGCAAGGTCGTGTGCCTCGACTTGCTTTTTTATTACTCGAGCGCGTCGAGCATGATCATCTTCAGCAAGGCGCAGTGGGACAAAGAAGGGGAGATGGGCTACGAGACGCGGCCGGCCGGCACGGGGCCGTACATCTTCAAGGAGCGGCAGCTCGGCCGGTATGTCCTGTACGAGCGCGCCCCGACGCCGCACTGGAAGTGGGGTGTGGTGGACTGGAAAGAGATCCAGATGACCTGGAACGTCGAGGAGCCGCCGCGCTTTGCCCAGCTGCTGACGGCAGAAAGCCACCTGACCGAGATCAACCGGGACCTCACCGAGGAGGCGATCGCCAAGGGGTTCAGACTCATCCGCAGCCGGCAGGTGGCGCAACAGACCGTCATTGCTTTCGGTGGACTGTACTTCGGCACCGAGGACAAGGCCTCGAAGCGCTACACCGAATACGGGGGGATCACGGGACGACTCGACCCCAAGGTGCCGTGGACCAACAAGAAGGTGCGGCAGGCCATGAACAAGGCGGTCAACCGCGAGGAGCTGCTCAAGGTGCTGTACAAGGGCCGGGCGACGCCCACCTTGGTGGCGGGCTTCTATCCCGACCTGCCGGGCTGGGACCCCACCTGGGCGAAGCGCTTCCCGGAGATGTACGGCTACGATCCGAAGAAGGCCAAACAACTGCTCGCCGAGGCCGGATACCCCAAGGGCTTCAAGGCGAAGGCGTGGCTGTTTCCGTTTGCCGGGGCGCCGGAGCTCGTCCAGTTGATGGAAGCGGTGGCCACTCAGCTGCGCGAAGTGGGCGTCGAGCTGGAGCTGGAGGAGGCAGACCTGGTCGCGGTGGTCCAGCCCAAGGTGCGGGAGCGGCGAGCGAACTGGTACATCAGGGGCGGCGTCCCGTCGAAGAAGGCGGTGGAGCCGCAGATCGCCTTGTTCAACGCCGGGAAGGGTGTAGGGCACTGGTTCGAGGACGACACGATCTACGGGATGTGGGAAGAGCTGCTGCAGATCTCCGATCCCAAGGCGTACGATGCCCAGTTACGTAGAATTGGCAACTACAAGTTCGAGAACTTCGAGATCATCCCGCTCTTCGACGTGCACATCGAGGTGGTGGTGAACCCCAAGATCATCAAGGACTGGCCCTTCTCCGGGTGGGACGGTGGGGACATCGGCCACACGTTTCTCATCAGTGCGTGCAAGCAGGAGAAGCCTTGCAAGTAGGCAGAGAGCGAGGAGCCGCGGTGACTTCCGAGATCAAGTCGAAGCCCCAGATCGCGATCATGAACGCGGTCCACGACTTGCCCGTGCTGGTGGCCCGCGACAAGGGGTTCTTCAGGGATGAAGGCCTCGACCTCGAGTTCGTGACCACGCCGGGAATGGCCCAGGTCACGACATCGCACTCCGTCAAATTCGATTCGGTCTTCGATCGCCCGCTCGACTCCGCCTACAACGAGGGCGGCATCGACCAGTACCGGATGTGCGAGTGGGGCATCATGAAGCGCGCCGTCGAGGCGTGCGCCCAGGGGCTGCGTGGGCGCAAGATCGTCGCGCTGGGCGCCTCCATGTCGAAGTTCGCCATCGTCGTGTCCGGCCACTCCAAGATCTACGAGCCCGAGATGCTGAAGGACAAGCCGATCGCGGTGACGCCCAACAACGGCTCGGAGTTCACCACGCTGAAGATGATGGAAGGCTTCCTCACGCCGGAGCACGTGAAGCGGACCACCGTCGGGTCGATGCTCAAGCGGCTCGAAGCGGTCCGTGATGACCGGATCGCGGCGGCGAGCGTGACGGAGCCGTGGATCAGCGTGGCGCAGAAGTGGGGTCTGCGCATCCTGATCGAGTCGCATTCGACGCGCAGCGAGGCCGCGGGCGACGATCTCGACGGCCCCACGCTCGCCAAGATGTTCCGCGCCCAGGCGAGAGCCGTCGAGCTGCTCGATCGGGATCCGAGGCCCTTCGTTCACTACCTGGTGCACGAGACGGGCGGATTGCTCGAGCCGCATGAGCTCCAGACCTGGCGCCTCTTGCATGCTGCCCCGCAGCCCTACACCCGTGAGCGCTTCGAGGACACCTACGACTGGACCGTGAAATGGAACATGACGGTCCCCGGCGCCACCTACGAGAACACCGTCGACAACCGGGCATGGACGTAGCCGATGGCCATCCCCGGGGAGAAGGCGATCCAGATGGTGCGCAGCGCGCACGCCCACGCCGCGCAGCTGGACATTGCGGTGACCGCGGTGGTGGTCGACCAGAGCGGCCGGATGATCGCGCTCGGACGCATGGACCGCGCTCGTCCGATCACCGTGGAGATCGCGCTGAACAAGGCCTATACGGCGGCCAGCTTCCAGCAACCGACGAAGGAGCTGGCGGGCGTCGCCGGGCAGACCTGGTTTCAAAGCCTGGTGGTGTCGAGCAATGGCCGAATCATGCCGGGGGCGGGGGCGTTACCCATCGTGGAGGGCGGCAGTGTGGTGGGCGCCATCGCCGTGGCGGGCGGCACCGAGGAGCAGGATCAGCGTTGCGCCGAAGTGGCGCTGGCTTCCTACGTGTGACAACATAGGTGGCCAGACTCACCGCATCGAAGGGGGATGCTCGATGGCCATGACGCCTCAAACCGAGACTCCGCCCCCGCCGTACCTGGGCCGCTCCGTTCGCATCGTCGGACCGGTCTCCAATGTCGACATGAACCAGACGCCGCACCCAAGGAACTCACGCGGTGAGCTGGGCAAGGCGCTCTTCAACTGGTATCGCAACACGATCTCGAGGGACCCACTCACGCGGGTGTCGGCGCCGAATCATTTCGCCGACCAGCGGAATTTCCTGGCCGCGCTGGTGAATCAGGCCCCCAAGGGCAAGGTCAATCACCAACGGGTCGCCGTATCGGACCCGGCCGCCATGACGCGCCACATCAAGGCCGTGGCTCATCACATGGGCGCCGACGTCGTCACCGTGGCCCGGGCGCACCCGTCGTTTCTCTACGCCGCCTCCGCTCCGCCCAAGGACAGCGCGGCGCGTGACGTGTACCAGAACCGGTCCGGTGACGTATACCAGGGTCGCACTCCGGAGCAGATGGCGGAGCAGTACCCGTACATCATCGTGGCGACCACGGCGTGGGACTACGACAAGCTGCAGGCCCACCGGCACTACATCGGAGACGCCGCCTACCACGTCTCGCAGATGAAGGCCCAGATGATCCTCAAGGCCCTGGAGGGCTACATCAAGGAGCTGGGCTACTCGGCGCTCAGGGGCATGTCGAACCCTCAGGCGGCGGGGCTCGCTTCCGGCGTCGGAGAGCTCGGGCGCAACGGGCTCCTCATCCACAGAAAATTCGGCGCCCGCATCCACATGCCCGACCCGATCATGACCGATCTGCCGCTCGTCCCGGATCAGCCCGTCGACAATGGCGTCGAGGACTTCTGCAAGATCTGTCGCAAGTGCGCGATCAACTGTCCCACCAACAGCGTGCCCTTCGGCGACAAGGTGGTCTTCAACGGGGTCGAGAAGTACAAGATCAACTGGCTCACGTGCTACAAGATCCGGCCCTACGTCGACGCGCACTGGGGAAGCTGCCTCACCTGCGCGACCGTCTGCCCGTTCACCAAGCCGAACGTCTGGTGGCGGAGCCTCACCGTGTGGGCGCTCAGCACGTGCCCCATCCCCGCGCGCCCCCTGCTCGTGCGAGCGCTGAAGGCGATCGACGATCGGTTCTGGGGCACCACGCGGCAGACACGAGTACGCTGGCTTGGGTATGACTCGGGCGTCAAGCCGGGCGAGCAGGCCTGCACGGTAGCCGGCTGCACTGCCGTCCACGGCACGGCTCACGCGGCCGAGCCGGTGGGGAACCTGGGCTACTACGCACCGCTGAAGGAGAACACCAACCGCTTCGTGAAGCGGGACGTCTAGTGGCGTTGCGATCCAGCTGGCTCAAGGTCCCGTGGCGACGGGCCGAGCGGCGGCGCCACGATCCCTACTGGGACTTCTTCATCAACACTCCTCCGGCAGATCGGGCGAACTCGGTGCTCGACGTGATCCGAAAGGCGCCGGAGGGCAACGTCTTCCCGACCAGGGCCGATCTCCACACGCCGGAGGTCACCACGACCCACGTCAAGGAGATGGCGCGTTACCTTGGCGCCGACCTCGTGGGTATCACGAGGCTCGACAACGACGATGCGGGCCATCCCTTCGCCGTCGTCTGCGCCGTGCGCGCCGACGATGACCCGCGCGAGGCACCCGGTATCGGTGGTCAGGTGCCGGTGCAGAACGGGTTGTTCGTCACGTTCGTGCTGAGCGCGTGGATCCGCGAGCTGGGATTTCGTGCGAGCGCGGCGGTGTCAGCCGACGCTGCGCGCCTGGCCTTCGCGGCGAAGCTCGGCACGCTCGATCGTACCGGGAAGCTGGTGACCGCGGAGTACGGCACCCGGGTCCACGTGGCGGACGTGATCCGTACCGACCTGCCCCTCGTCCCCGCGTAGCGCGCGCGTCCCCCGGCGGCCGTGCCTTACGTCATCACGCGCCTGTGCACCAACGATGGAGCCTGCGTCGAGGTTTGCCCGGTCGCATGCATCCACACCAGGCCTGGCGCCCCGCAGTTCTACATCGATCCCGACGTGTGTATCGACTGCGAGCAGTGCGAGATCGTCTGCCCCGTCGACGCGATCTTCAAGGATGTCGACGTCCCGGCCGAGCACGCGGAGGCCATCGATATCAACGCCAGCTTCTTCCGGCAGAACAAAGCCGTGGTCGGTCCGGTCGCCTTCGAGACGGCCTGGCAGATGGTGCAGCGGGCACACGCGTACGCAGCGAGTGTAGGGATCGCCGTGACCGCCGCGGTGGTCGACGAAGCCGGCGTTCCCATCGCCGTCGGGCGGATGGACGGCGCCGCCCCGCGGACCGCGGAGCTCGCCGTCAGCAAGGCCTACACGGCGGCGGCCTTCCACCTCGCCACCGCCGATCTAGCGGCTCAAGCGCGTCAGCCCTGGCTCAGGAGCCTCGTCGTCGCGCATCGCGGGCGCCTCTTGCCCGCAGCGGGCGGTCTCGTGATCTTCGACGGCATCACGATCATCGGCGCCGTCGGCGTCGCGGGCGGGAGCGCGACCGACCACGATGTCCTGTGCTGCCAGGCCGCCTTCTCCGTCCTGGAGACGGGCGGGCACTGAGCGCCGAATCCGATCGCGCCCGCTGGCCTACCGGGGGACGTCCATCACCCGCGCGCGAGCGCGGTTCTTACCCGCTCCGGCGTGATCGGTACGCGGCGGATGCGCGCGCCGGTCGCGTCGAAGAGCGCGTTGGCGATCGCGGCCGGCACCGTGCGCGTGGACGGCTCGCCGGCGCCGGTGGCGGGCAGATCGGGCCGATTGATGAGCACGATGTCGATCCGCTCCGGCGCGTCCTGGACTTCCAAGATCGGATAGCTCGTCCAGTCCACACTCAGCACCTGGTCCCGATCGAACTTCACTTCCTCGAACAGCGTGCGTGACAGCGCCATCACGACGTTGCCTTCGATGGTCAGCTCGAGCCCCCGCGGGTTGATGATCAGCCCGCAGTCGTGGGCCACCGTGAAGCGCTTGGCCCACACGCGGCCGCTGCGACGGTCCACCTCGACTTCGGCCACCATGGCGACGATTGTGCCGTTGCGCTCGGTGTATGAGAAGCCGCGGCCGAGCATGGGGGAGTCAAGGGGAAGCTACCCCTTGACAGAGCACCGCCGATTTGATAACCGCTTGCATTAACGTTCGACCCCGATCGTTCCGACAGCCAGAATTCGAGGTAGGCGATGCGGCGGGCCGCCCGCAAACGTACGACGCGTCAGCTGGAGGAGGTGTTTAAAGCTCTCCAGGGCGATCACACCCATCCGTTCGCCCACGAGATCTACCGGCGGGTGCACAAGAAGCTGCGTCGGATCAGCCTCGCCACGGTGTACCGCAACCTTCACAACCTCGTCGAGGAGGGCAAGATCCGTACGCTCCTCCTGGACGAGCAGGGGGCTCGATTCGATCCCGAGACCAGCCAGCACGACCATTTCGTCTGCGTGAGATGCGGTCGAGTGGTCGACCTGTTCCTGCGGCAAGCTCGACGGATCGACCTGAGTCCGCTCGCGAAGCAGGGCTACGTCGTCACGACGCACAACCTGACGGTCCACGGGACATGTCAGGCCTGTGTCGCGCGACGTCGGACTTCCAAGCCCCAACGCCCGGCGGCACGAAAGGCCTAGCAAGAGCCGATGTCGACGACAGCAGTGCGGGAGCTTCACAACTAAAGGAGTCGCCCTATGGCATACCAAGAGGACATCGAGTTGATGGCTCACCTGATGCGCCGTGCGAGCTTCGGCGCAGGCCGCGACGAGCTCGAAGCGCGCGTGGCCAAGGGGTACGAAGCGACCGTCGAGGAGTTGCTCCACCCCGAGACCCAGCCGGCGGTCGACATGTACACCCTGCTCCGCTATCAGCCGGCCTCATTGCTGCCGGGCGGGCAGCCCCCGATGGGAAATGTGAATTTCATGTATCACCTGGTGAACACCAAGCGGCCGCTGGAAGAGAAAATGGCGCTCTTCTGGCACCACGTGTTCGCCACCGGCAACTCGAAGGTCGACAACTACGACCAGCTGCTGGAGCAGATCGGCCTCTTCCGCCGGCACGGCATGGGCAACTACCGGGACCTGCTCGTGACGATCGCCCGAAACCCCACGATGATCTTCTGGCTCGACAACAACCAGAACCACGGGACGGCCGTCAACGAGAACTGGGGTCGGGAGCTGCTCGAGCTGTTCAGCCTGGGCGTCGGCGCCTACACGGAGAAGGACGTCCGTGAAGCGTCGCGCGCCTTCACCGGCTGGACCTTCGAGACCAAGATTCCGCGGCTGCCCTACGGGCGGTTCCCGTGGAAGTTCCAGTACCGGCCCGAAGATCACGACGATGGCGAGAAGGAGTTTCTCGGCCACCGCGGCCGCTTCAACGGCGAAGACATCATCGACATCGTCGTGGAACAACCGGCCTGTGCGCGCTTCGTGTGCCGACACCTGTACAACTTCTTCGTCGCCGACGAGCCTCAGGTGCCCGCCTGGTCGATCGAGCCGCCTCGAGAGCAAAAGGCGATCGACACGCTGACCGCGGCCTTCCGGCAGTCGCGCTTCGACATTCGCTCCGTTCTCCGGGTGCTGTTCAACTCGAGCTTCTTCAAGAACGCCCGCTTCCAGCACTTGAAATCGCCCGCCGAGGTGGTGGTGGGCAGCTTGCGTCTAGTGGGTGGGTATGAGCTGCCGCGACCCGGGTACGGCGATCTGTCGATGCAGCCCGCCTACATGGGGCAGGACCTGCTCAATCCGCCGAGCGTCGAGGGATGGCACACGGGGCCGGAGTGGATCAACAGCGGCTCGCTGATGGCCCGCATCAACTTCGTGGCGGGACTGGTCGGTGATCCGTCACTGCCCGGCGTCCGCGCCATCATCGATCGACTGAAGACCAAGGGCTCGCTCAGCCCCGAGCAGCTGGTCGACGGATGTCTGGACCTGCTGGGCCCGGTGCAGGTGAGCCCCGAGACGCGCAAGGAGCTCGTCGCACAAGCCAAGGAGTGGGGCCAGACGGGCTGGGCCAGCGAGACGAGCGCCAAGACGGCCGACAAGCGGGTTGGCGAGATGCTGCAACTGATTGTGGCGACCAGAGAGTACCAGTTCGCCTAACGTCATGAGCCTCATCGGGTGAGGAGGATTAGGCATGCCCGCAACACAGAAAGATCCCGTACTCGTCACGTTGCAGCTCTCGGGCGGCAACGACTACCTCAACACGGTGATCCCGTTCAATGATCCGCTGTACCGCGACAACCGGCCGGCGGTCGGGATCCCCGACGATCAGGTCCTGCGCTTCGACAAGAACTACGGCTTCCATCCGGCGATGGCCCCGCTGAAGAAGGTCTGGGACGAGGGCAAGCTGGCCATCGTCCACGGCGTGGGCTACGCCAACTCGCCACGCTCCCACTTCCGTTCGATGGACATCTGGCACACCTGCGAGCCCGAGAAGGTGGGGACCCAGGGCTGGCTGGGCCAGGTGGCGCGCGAATACGATCCCAAAAAGGAGAACGTGGTCACGGTCGTGAGCTTCGGGCAGTGCCTGTTCCGGGCGCTGGTGGCGCCGGGAGTTCCCGTGGCGTGCGTGTCCGGCCCGCTGGAGAAGTACGGGTTCCTGCCCAACATTCAGGAACGGGAGCAGCGCCTGCAAGTGCTCGATCGCTTCGCGAAGATGTACGCCCCCGTTGCCGGGAGCGGAGTGATGGAGTACCTCGGCACCACCGGCCTGGATTCGTTGAAGGGCGCCGATATCCTGAAGGTGGCGCCGCAGAATTACGCGTCCACCGTCAAATATCCCGATACCTCGATCGCCCGCAAGCTTCGCGGGATCGCCCAGGTCCACTTCGCCGATCTGGGCAGCCGGATCTTCTACTGCGATCACGGAAGCTTCGACACTCATGCCGGCCAGAACCCGGGTCACGGAGGCCTGTGGAAAGACGTGACCGAGGGTCTCCAGGCCTTCATTGCGGACCTCCGCGAGCACGATCACGCCGACAACGTCATCATCCTGCTGTTCTCGGAGTTCGGCCGACGCGTCCACGACAACGGCTCGGGGACGGACCACGGCGCAGCGGGGCCGGCCTTCATCCTCGGCGAGAAGGTCAAAGGCGGTCACTACGGCGAGTACCCCTCCCTCAAGGCAGAAAAGCTGGTTCAAGGCGACCTGAACCCGAGTACCGACTTCCGCAGCATCTACTCGACGATTCTCGAGAAGTGGCTGAAGTTGGAGTCCAGACCGATCACCGGTGGCAGGTTCGAGCAACTGGCCTTCCTGAACTAGGGGAGATAGGGACAAACCATGCCGCTTACAACGGTCGCGCGCGGAAGGGTCTACGAGTGGAGTCACGCCGTGGGGCGTGGCGCGCAGTCGGGCACGGGGTTCAACTATCCCCAGACGATGTGCCTCGCGAAGGGCGGCGTCGCCTACGTCGCCAACCGCGGCAACGAGAACAACTTCGGGATGCGTGTCAACGAGGTGAAGATCGGCGGTCCCGGCGAAGAGGAGCTGCTCGCCGAGTTCTTCCAGTGGGGCGAAGGTGACGCCCGTTCGACCTGGCCGTTCGGCGTCGCCGTCGATGGGCAGGACCATGTCTACGTCTCGGATGAGTGGAACAACACCATTTCCGTGTTCGACAGCAAAGGCAAGTTTCAACGGAAGTGGGGCAAGCCGGGCAGCGGCGACGGTGAGCTCCTGCGACCCGCGGGCCTGGTGTGCGAGAAGAACGGCAACGTCATCGTCGTCGACAGCGGGAACAATCGACTTCAAGTATTCACGGGCGAGGGGAAGTTCGTGGCGAAGTGCGGTAAGGCCGGGAGCGGGGACGGAGAGTTCAACCAGCCCTGGGGGATCACTCTCGATCAGGCGGGCAACATCTACGTCGCGGACTGGAAGAATCATCGCATCCAGAAGCTGTCCCCTCAGGGCAAGTTCATGATGAAGATCGGCGAATACGGGGCGGTCCCCGCCGCGTCGGACGCCTACGCCGTCTCCTACATGGGTCCGTACATCTCGCCTTCGGGTACGCCTGGCTATCCCAAGGCCGGCTTGCTCAATCATCCCACCGACGTCGCCGTGGATCCCGACGGCGATATCTACGTGGCCGACTGGGGGAATCATCGGATCTGCGTCTTCGACGCCGAGGGCAGCCCCATCGCCAATCTCATCGGCGATGCCCAGGTGATGTCCAAGTGGGGCCAGATGAGCATCGACGCCAACCCCGACATGATGAAAGCTCGTCGTCGGGTGCGCAGTCTGGAGCCTGAATATCGCTTCTGCTTCCCGACGGCGGTGGATTTCGATCCGGAAACCGATCGCATCATCGTCGCCGACAGCCAGCGGAATCGCTTGCAGATATATCGCAAGGTCCGCGACTACGTCGATTTCCAGGCGAATCTCTAGAGGATGAGCCTCGCCGTTCGTTCCGGCCACCCGCCTTGGCCTTCCAGGCGGGTGGCCGGAGTGAGCGAGGCGGCTCACGCTCACGCGATGCCGGTCGGCGGCAGTGGATGCTTCCGGCCGTCTCGCCACTCGACGAGGAGGATTTTGTGGCCGACCTGGCGCAGGGTGCCTGGGTCGAGCCGGAATCCACCGTAGAGCGTTGTGGTGTCGAGCTCGCGAGCGGCGGCCAGTAGCGATCGGTCCTCGAGACTATCCGCGCGCCGCATGCATTCGCCGACGATGAGACCCATCGCGTATGCCTGCGCGGCGACGTAGCCGGGATCGCGCTGGAACACTCGCTGGAACTCAGAGCCGAACCAGGCCGAGGGCGGCCCTATCGAAGGTCGCTCGTACAGATGAGGCTCCCACTGGCTCGGTCCGATGACGCCTTCGGCCAGCACGCCGAGCTCCCGGTGGAACGCCTCGGCCCCGGCCGCGACACACGCGACGGTCCCGACCGTTTCCAGCATCCGTCGCTCCCGAATGATGGCGGCGTCGTCCTCGAAGCGCCCGGCGACCACGAGGAGGTCGGGACTGTCGGCAAGCGCGGCGTCCAGGAACGCCTTCGCGTCGTGAATCGGGGTGTCGAAGGCGACGGCGCGCACACGATCGAAGCCGGCCGTGCGGGCTCCTTCCTCGACACCGCGCCGGACGCTGGAAGCGAACGTGCCTCGCTCGGCGTAGAGGATCACGACCCGCTGCGCACCTGTCCGATGGCGGGCGAGTCTCGGCAGGTCTCGAAGATAGTCGCTGGCCGGGCTCAGCACGCTGACGACACCCGCGGAGCCGACCGCGATGACCGCGTCGGACGCGCCGCCGTGGTTCCAGAGGATCTTCCCGTGCGCCGCGGCGAGGTGCGCGACGGCGAGCGTCGAGCCGCTCCCATACGGTCCGAGGAGGAGATCCACGCGCTCCTCGGTCAGCAATCGCGTCACGTTCGCCCGCGCGCGCGACGCGCTGCTGACGTCATCGAGGGCCACGAGGCGGAGTCGGCCGCCCGCGGACACGACGTGGTCCACCCAGAGCCGGATGCCGTCGTAGGCGTCCTGTCCCTGGCGACGCAACGGGCCGCTCACCGATACCGAGACTCCGGCGACGACGGGCTCGTGTGTGTGCCATGTGCGCACGTCAGTACCTCTTGGGCTCGCAGCGCCTGCTCGTGCGGCGATCGGTCCGCCACGAGCTGGCTGGAGCATACGTGAGATGCTCGCGTTCAGGACGGGGAAGGGACAAGAAGGAGGCGAACCCATGCCGTACAAGGTGAGCGGTCTCCGGTCGTGGAACATGAATGCTGAATCGTTCGAGTCGGTCGTCCGCTTCTACCGGGACGCGCTGGGCGCGGAGGAGACGACACGTCACCAGGTGGCCGGTGCCGACGTGGTGCGGCTCAAGATCGGTCGGACGGGCCTGGGCGTGTTCGACGCCAAAGGGGGTCCCCGGCCGGGTGTGCCCCACCATACCTTCGACTTCGAGGGCCCGCGGGATCCCAACGTCATGGTCCAGGAGCTCGAAGCCAAAGGCGTCAAGGTCGAGAACGTCCGCATGCACGGCAGTGGGCCGGGCTATTCCGTATACTGCTACGATCCTTCTGGCAACCGTATCGAGCTCTCCACCGACCCGGCGTAGGTGTCGAGGAGGTCCACGCCATGACGACGGCGCGCGCACGCATCGCGTACTTCAACGGACGCTTCCTGCCCGAGCCGGAAGTCCGCGTCCCGTTCCGGGACCGTGGCTTCAAGTACGGCGACGCCGTGTTCGACACCACTCGCACGTTTGGCCATCGAATTTTCAAGGTGCGAGAGCACATCGACCGGCTCTACCGGTCGCTCCGCTATCTTCGCATCGATCCCGGCCTTGCGCCGGCGACGATGGCCGACGTCACCGAGGAGGTGCTGCGGCGCAACCTTCCGCTCCTCGAGCCGGACGACGATTACTGGGTCACGCAGCGTGTCTCGCGCGGCCTCGATCCGTCCGACCAGAAGATCTTCGGCCACGAGGGACCGACCGTCATCGTGGAATGCGTGCCGCTCCCGCTCGGCGAGCGGGCGGCGCTCTATCGCGACGGAATTCGCGTGCTGACGCCCTCGATCCGTCGCGCTCCGCCGGAAGCACTGTCCCCGCGCGTGAAGACGCACAACTATCTGAACGTGATCGCGGCGAATCTCGAGGTGAAGGCCCGCGACCCCGAAGCGTGGGCGGTACTGCTCGACACGCACGGCAATCTGGCCGAGGGCATGGGCAGCAACATCTTCCTGATACGCGGCGGAACGGTGTGCACGCCCCGTGAGCAACACGTGCTCGCCGGCATCAGCCGCGAAACGGTGATCGAGCTCGCACGAGGACTCGGTGTTCCGGTTGTGGAGAAGGACCTCGACCTCTACGACGCCTACAATGCTGACGAGGCGTTTCTCACGTCGACCAGCCTCTGTATCTGTCCCGTGCAGAGTGTGAACGACGTCCGCGTCGGCTCCGCGATCCCAGGGCCGATCACGCGGCAGCTCAGCGACGCCTACTGCCGGCTCGTCGACTTCGACTTTGTCGGGCAATACCTGAAGCGGCTCGGGTAGACCGCGCCGGCGGCTCCATTCCTTCGGGCACGGCCAGAGAGGGGGAGAGCGAAAATGGGCCCCAAGCGCTCGCGACTCACGGCACGGCCGCTGTTCTGGCTGCTGGCTGTCGGCCTGACTCTGACCGCGGCCACCTCGGTGACCGTATCCTCCTCGCCACCGGCCCTGGCCGCGGCCAAGGGCAAGATCGTCCTCGCCTGGCATGCCGGCCTCGCAACCCGCTGGCTGGACCCCCAGGATCACGACGGCACCGCCACGCCGGACAACTTCATCACTGCGATCCACGACGCCCTCATCAAGAATCAGGGCACCGAGCTCTACAACCACCTCGCGCTGGCCGAGCACTTCACGCTCGCCGCGGATTCGAAGAGCGCCACGTTCACGCTGCGCAAAGGGATCAAGTTCCAGAACGGCGAGCCCGTCACTCCGCAAGATGTCAAGTTCAGCTATGAGAGCTACCGCGGGGCCAAGGCCGACGTGTTCAAAAGAAAGACGGACCGTGTCGAGATCGTGGACGACCGCACGATCCGCTTCCTCTTCAAGGAGCCCTTCCTCGATTTCGCCGTCCTCTTCGGGACCGCGAATGTCGCCGGGGCCGGCTGGGTGGTGCCCGAGAAGTACTACAAGCAGGTGGGGGCTGACGCCTTCAAGCAGAAGCCGATCGGAGCGGGTCCTTACAGGCTCGTCCGCCAGGAGCCGGGCGTCAAGATCGAGATGGAGGCCTTCGACGGCTACTATCGTCCGGTGAGCGTGAAGCAGCTGGTGATGATCTCGGTGCCCGAGGCGGCCACTCGTGTCGCCATGCTGGAGCGCGGCGAGGCCGATATCATCTACTTCGTTCCCGGCGAGCTGATCAACAAGGTCGGAAAGCTTCCGGGCGTCATGCTGGCGCCGGTGCTCTCCGGATCCTGGTGGCTGGAGTTCCCCGGATTCCAGGATCCCAAGAATCCGTTTCGTGACAAGCGGGTGCGCGAAGCGGTGAGCCTGGCCATCGACCGGCGGGCCATCAACCAGGCAGAGTCGGGGGGGCTGGGCAAGCCGACCGGCAACTGGATCAACAACGACGTGCAGTACGCGATCGAGTGGCCCGAGTTCGAGCGCAACGTCGAGCGAGCGAAGCAGCTGATGCGCGAGGCGGGATTTCCCAACGGGTTCGACGTGGACTGGGTGACGCCCGTACCCCCGTTCTATTCCCGGGGCGAGCGAGTCATCGCGCAGCTTCGCGAAATCGGCATCCGGGCCAGGCTGCAGACCATGGAGCGCGGCATTTTCCTACAGCGCCTGCAGGGCGGGCTCAAAGACTGGCCCGGCACCCAGATCATCTTTCAGGCCACCAGAATCGCCGGGAGCTGGTCATTCTGGTACGAAGCCTTCTTCAAGTGCGGCGGCTTCAACTCTCGTGACCGCATTTGCGTGACGGATCTCGACGGGAAGTTCGACCAGTACGAGCGGTCGATCAATCCGGCGGAGCGAAAGAAACTGGCCGAGGAGATCCAGCGCGGGATCCTCGAGAATTACTACGTGGTCCCGGTGTTCCGCCACGCGTTCATCAACGCGATCGGCCCTCGGGTCGCGGCGCAGAAATGGCAGGACGTCTTCCCGACCATCACCACCGGGTACGCATATCCGTGGGAGGACTTGAAGGTGAAGGACTAGGAAACGATGACGCTCGACGTCCCGCGGCTCAGATCGGACACACCCGGCGTGGCCAACGTGATCCACTTCAACAACGCGGGCGCCGCCTTGCCGCCGCGTCCGATCCTCGAGGCGGTGACCAGTCACCTGGCGCGCGAGGCCGCCATCGGCGGCTACGAAGCGGCGGCCGAAGCGGCCGATCGCCTCGCGGACGTCTACGACGCCGTCGCCACGCTGATCGGCGCGCACCCGGACGAGATCGCGGTCGTCGAAAATGCCACGCGCGCGTGGGACATGGCGTTCTACGCGGTACCGTTCCGGGCGGGCGACCGCGTCGTCACCGCGCGGGCCGAGTACCTGTCGAACTACCTCGCTTTCTTGCAGATCAAGGCGCGCGCGGGGATCGAGATCGACGTGGTCGACAGCGACGCGTCTGGGCAGCTCGACGTCGCCGCGCTGGAGCACGCGATCGGTCCGCGCACGAAGCTGATCGCGATCACGCACGTGCCGGGGCGAGGCGGGCTCGTCAATCCGGCGGCCGACGTCGGCCGCATCGCAGCGCGCCACGGAATCCTCTATCTGCTCGATGCCTGCCAGTCGGTCGGCCAGCTCGCGGTCGACGTGCGGCGGATCGGCTGCCACATGCTCTCGGCCACGGGCCGCAAGTACCTGCGCGGGCCCCGCGGCACGGGCTTCCTTTACGTGCGGCGCGACACCATCGAGAGGCTCGAGCCGCCGTTCATCGATCTCCACGCCGCCACCTTGACCGACGCCGACACCTACGTCGTCCGTGACGACGCGCGGCGGTTCGAAAACTGGGAGCGATTCATCGCCGGCCAGATCGGCCTGGGTGTCGCTGCCCGCTACACGCTGCGGGTGGGCATCGACGCGATCGAAGCCCGGGTCAAGGCGCTCGGCGCGCTGCTGCGGCGCGAGCTCGTCAAGCGACCCGGCGTGAGCGTGCACGATCGCGGCGTGGAGCAGTGCGGGATCGTCAGCTTTCTCAAGGACGGCGAAGCCGCGCGCCGGACGCGCGACCGGCTGCGCGCCGTGAACATCAACGTCCACGAGGCGCGCCTGTCGCAAATCGATATGCCCGCGCGCGGCGTCGACGCGCTCGTCCGCGCCAGCTTGCACTACTACAACGACGAGTCCGAGGTGGAGCGCTTCGTTCGGGCCGTGGCGGGCTCGGCTACTCGGCCCGTCTGATCCGCCCGTCTATTGGAGCGAATCGAACAGTGGTCAGTCGTCGTCGCCGTCGCCACATGGACTGTCGTGTCCCTGGTCATGCGGCACGCACACATTCACCTCACCGGTGCAAGCACCGCCTCGCCCGTCCGACGCCGTGAACTGGATCTTGTAGACACGGCCGTCGCCATCCCCGTCACGCTCCGCACGGACGGCCAGGGGAGAGCACGTCGCGTCCCCCGAGCACCCGCGGTACCGTTGCTCGCTATTGGAGACGCTGGTCGCCGTGATCGTCACGGGATCACCGTCGGGATCGGTCACGCCGGACAGGCGGATAGGGACCATCTCGCCATTCGGCGGCCAGACCGTTGACGGGCGGGCCATCGCCGCGGAGCAGTCCGGGGGCTGATTGCACGTCTTGCCCGGAAACGCCGTGAGCGACAGCACGCGGCTCGGCTGATTCGGGAGGAGAGTCGGGAGGAAAGGAGAATCGTGAACAGGCGCCAGCTCGCCATTGTTCGCGACGGTATAGCCGTAGACTTTGCCGCCGTCTGCGACATACAGAAAGTTCCCGGCCTGGTCCATCGCCATCCCACTCGGCAAGTTGCTTCCAGGCGCGGCGAAGGGCGAACCCGTAACCAACGAGAGGCTTGCGTTGGGCGCGACAGAAGCCACGGTGACCGATTTGCTTTGGTTGCTGACAAACAGCAGGCGCTCGTTCGGACTGAGCAGCACAACGCCCGAGCTAACTCCCACGCCAGGAGTGAACGGCGAGCGGGGTGTCAACGCCCCGTTGGTCGCGATGTCGAAGACGTCGACGATGGTGGTCCTAGCGACTCCAAACATCACAGTGCTGGCGCAATTGATGTCGACGCCGGCAAGAGCTCCATCCGCCGAAGCCCCTAGGAACGGTGAGTCTGGAACCGGTGTGAGCGTCCCATTGTCAGGCGCGATGCTGAACATCGCCACCGCGTTGATGATTGGGAGAGCCGCCGCCAAGAACTTTCCGTCGGGCGAGATCTTGATGCCCTCCGGGGGGAAATCGATAGACCGAGAGCCGACCAGTGTGAGCACGCCAGGTGTGAGCGCGCCGCCATCGGCGATGCTAAACACAATAATGTCGCTCGAGCCGCCCGAGCCGCTATTGGCGGCCATGAGGAATCGCCCATCAGGCGTGCACGCGAGCGCGATTCCACCAGGGCCGGAACCGCCCGTCCGAAATGGAGAGCCGGGGACGAGGGCGAGGCTACCCGTGGATGGGTCCACGGAGAAGCCGCTGACATCATTGCTCCCTGCGTTGGAGACGTAGATGAGCTTCTGCGCCGAACAGGTCGTGGCGCGGTTTACCGCGAGAAGCCCGCCACCGGTGCTGCCCGTCCCCCCGGTCAGGAACGGCGAGCCGGGTACCCGCGTCAAGGCGCCGTCGTTCTCCGCCACGGCGAACCCTGACACGGTGTTTTGGCCCGACACGTCGTCGTTCGTGTACACGAAATTGGTCTGCGCGTACAGGTTCGTTGCAAAGAAGAAAGCGAGAACCTGACTAAGCAAACAGCCTCGAATCCACGGGCGGCTCATTGTGGTCTCCTCTTATCGTCGGCGGTGTCTGACGGTGTGCCCGTCTCCGTTCCCGGAAGAGCTCGGGCGGGCAGGCCAATGATGACGACGGGTCTCAGGTTGAAGAGGCAAACCGGATGCCGGTGGCCAGCGGTCAGAAGAATCAAAGAGTTGCATGCGGATCGCCGGGACAGGGTGACCAACGAGCGGGCCAACCAGGCGAGTTACCCTCAAAACACGCCCGCTCGAGGACCGCTCCGATTGGCCAGACTGTCTCGACATATCGAGGCGATTCCCAGTGTAAGCGGTTGATTCTTCGAACCACTGGCTGACGGCATTCGGATTGAAGGGCGGTCTCTCGTCCGCAACTTTTTCACTGGGAGGGACCGTAGTGCCCACAGTACGGCTGAGTTTCCTCGACAGACGGAAGATCAAACAGGTCTGCAGAGTCTGCCACGAGATTGCCGAGCTGAAGAGCGATAGACTGTGCGCCGAGTGCGTCTGGATCAAGGCGCAGCTCCAGTCGCGCTTCCCCGACGCCATCCGCCGGACAATCGCGAAGCCGACCCAGCAGCTGTGTAAACGGCCAGGTTGCCTATGCGCCGCGTGCAGCAGGCGAACTCTCGATGTTCACCCGGTTTATCCATCCGATCCTGCACGCGCGGACGGAAGAGAGCTGCACTTCCATTCTCGATGTCACGAGCTGTGGTTAGAGATGGTGTTCCCCCCGCCTCCCGATACGACATCGACATTGGTCCAAGAGTGACCCTGCCCAACGCGACCAACCGAAGTCTAGCGCGTCCGGCCCCGGTTGTCTGCGGATTACTTCGTTCGGGACGGCGTCTGCGGAGAAGCCGAGGACCCCGATGAAACCCCGCGAGGCGATTCACCTCCAGAGTGTTCTGTCGTGGTACGATCGGCGTCGCGTGACGCACTGAACCGCTCGCGCGAACAGGAGAGCCCACACCATGTCACAGTCACAGAAGACTGCGCTAGAGGATGTGAAGGTCCTCGACCTGACCCAGTTCGAGGCCGGAACCTCGTGCACCGAGGCGCTCGCATGGCTGGGCGCCAACGTCATCAAGATCGAGAATCCCAAGGGCGGCGACCAGGGGCGCGGGGCGTCCACCGACAAGCCTGGGGTGGATTCGCACTACTTCATGCTGCTCAACGCCAACAAGCGCAGCGTCACCCTGAACCTCTCGAGCCCGCGCGGTCGTGAGATCTTCACGGAGATGTTGAAGAAGGCCGACGTCATGATCGAGAATTTCGCCCCCGGCGCCATCGAGCGCCTGGGCTTCGGCTACGACGTCGTCCGGCAGATCAATCCTCGGCTCATCTATGCGCAGGTCAAGGGGTTTGGCGACGGTCCCTACGAGAACTTCGTGAGCTTCGACATGATCGCTCAATCCGTGGGCGGGGCCCTGAGCTTGACCGGGACGACGGAGACCGAGCCCCTCAAGCCCGGACCGACCATCGGCGACACGGGCACGGGCCTGCACTGCGCCATCGGCATCCTGGCCGCGCTGCACCAGCGCGAGCGCACCGGCCGGGGCCAGCACATCAAGGTGGCCATGCAGGACGCCGTGATCAACTTCAGCCGCATCGCCTTCGCGCGCCAGGCCGTCAGCGGCAAGGCCGCGGTGCGCTCGGGTAATCGCAGCGCGCTGGGCACGACCGCGCCCAGCGGTCTCTACAAGTGCAAGGGCGGAGGCCTCAACGACTACTGCTTCATCTATACCACCCGCGCGGGCAACCGCCACTGGGACCGGCTGTTGAAGGCCATCGGCCGGGCCGACCTGATCGGCGACGAGCGCTTCAACTCGCCGGAGCGGCGCTGGGCCAACCACGACGAGGTGGACCGCATCCTGAACGAGTTCACTCAGAGCCGCAGCAAGGCCGAGGTCATGCAGGTCCTGGGCGACGCCGGCGTCCCCGCCGGGGCCGTCTACGACACGATGGAGATCACGCAGGATCCCGCGCTCCAGAAGCGCGAGATGATCGTGACCGTCGACCACCCCAAGCGCGGAAAGTTCACCCTACCAGGATGGCCGGTGAAGATGTCCGACTCGCACGTCGCGGTGGACCGCTCACCGCTGCTCGGCGAGCACAACACCGCGATCTATGCCGAGTGGCTGGGCCTCACCGCGAAGGACCTGGAAGAGCTCAAGGCCAAAGAAGTCGTCTAGAACTCCTGCAACGGGCTCCCGCGCCGGGCACGTCAACCGCCGCTCGGCGCGCGGAGCCACCGATGCCTCCGCCTTCGGTCGGCAGCGCCCCCCTGGTCACAGACGTCTCGTTCACGGCGCGCGCTGCACACTCAGAATCCCGTCGCCGCCGAAGGGGATCTACCGCTTCGCCCACAGGACGAAACGCCGGCCGTTCACGAGGCCCTCGGAGGCGGCGGCGAATGACGCGGCTTCGGGTGGACTTCTCGCGATCACGTAGAAAGGAGGATCGATCCCATTGAGCTCGGCCGCGCTGGAGATCGCTTTGATCGGCCTGTCGAGATAGAAGGCGAAGACGAGCTCCGGCGCGTCGAGCGCAAAGAGCGGCGCCGGGGCTCGTTCGAGAGCCCGGGCCATCGTCCGCCATTCGGTGCTGCGATTGTCGCGTGTGAGGCGGGAGGCGTCCCCGACGATCAGGATGCCCGCCGCCACCGCGCAGGCCGCCACGACGGTCATCGTGTCGCGGCCTACCCGACGAGACCGTGACCAGCCCGCGACCAGGAGCGCCGCGGGGACACACAGCGGAAGGTAGTACCGCCATCGCTGGCGAGACGACGCTGCGACCAGGATGAAAACGGTGAGCGACCACACCAGTGCCAGCCGCTCGCCGGTTGCGGACGCGCTCTTCCAGCGGCGTACCGCCCAGCACACGGCGAACGGCAAGACGAGGGACCACGGCAAGACGATGGTCACCGCCGCATTGAAGGGCTGGATCGCGCGATCCCAGGTCAGCGCGCGGAGCGGGCTATAGCCCTGCATCATGTCGTTCCGGACGACGTCCCGTAAGAACTGCTCGCGGCCCACGTGGGCCGCGAGCAGCCACCACGGCGCCACCAGGAGCACCACGATGACGGCGCCCACGCCCGGTCGCATCCGTGCCAAGCCCCGCCAGCCGCGGATCGCCCACTCGTAGACGATCACGATGACGATGGGCAGGAGCCCGGCCGGGCCTTTTGCCCAAAACGCCATCGCCACGAGCGCGTAGAACCCGACCCACGCGCCGCGAGAGCCGTCGAGCTCCGCCGCCACGAACGCCGCCATGGCGGCCACGATGCCGAACGAGAGCGTCATGTCGGGCACCGCCGAGCGCGCCATCGCGAACATCCCGGCGGTCGTCGCCACGATCAACGCCGCCGCGAGCCCCGCATCGGCGCCGAACAGGCGCCGGGCGATCCAGCACGTCACCGCCACCACGCCCAGGGCGCCGAGCCATGACGGCAATGCGGCCACGCGCTGGCTCACCACGCCGGTCGGCCATCCCGCGAGCGCGATCAACCACGCGTGAAGCGGCGGCTTGTTGAGCATCGGCACCCCGGACGTCTCGGGGAAGAGCCAGTGGCCATGCGACAGGATGTCCCGGGCCATCACCGGAAACCTCGCTTCGTCGTTCGTGGTGAGCATGCGCTCGCCGAGGTCGAAGCCGAGGATCGCCGCACTCAGGGCGACGGCGACGGCATACGGCGCCCACCCGGCGAAGAGCCGGCGGGCGTTACGTCCAGCGGTCACGGGGCAGGTAGTGATCGAGCCACGCGTCGAGCATCAGCAGCGACCACAGGATCTTGCGATGATCGCGCCGACCGCCCACGTGCGCCGAGGCCAGCCGCGCGACCGCCGCGGCGTCGACGAGACCGCGGCGACTCAGCCTCGCCAGCTGCGATTCCATCACGTCACGCAAGGGGCCGCGCAGCCAGGCCGCCAGGGGAACGCCGAGGCCTTGCTTGCGCCGCCACACCACCGTCGGCGGCAAGATCTCCGTCAATGCGCGCTTGAGGATGTGCTTCGTCCTCCATCCATGGAGCTTCAGCCGGCTCGGCACCGTCGCCGCGAGCTCGACGAGCGCCGGGTCGAGAAAGGGAGCGCGGACCTCGAGACCGGCGGCCATGCTGGCCCGATCCATGGCGACCAGCGTCTGATCCGCGAGGTAGAACCGAGCATGGTGGTAGATCAGACTCTCCACCTCGTCCTGAACCGGGCGCGGTTCCAGCGCCGTGCTCAGCTCCGCATAGGGATCGAAGCTCGTGAGGGCCTGCCGCACGCTCGCCGACAAGAGACCCGCTTGCTCCGTCGCGGTGATGCCGCCCAGCAGCAGCTGCGTCCGCACTTCGGAGGGGTAGGGCAGCGCCCGCATGAACTGCTTCAGCAGAAAGTCGACGCTGCCGTACTTCGACGACGCGGGGAGGCCATCGACGAGGCGAGTGACCAGACACCGGACCGACGGTGGGAGCGCGGCTCGAAGCCATCGGGCCGGCGCATCCGCGACAAAGGTCGGATACCCGCAGAAGATTTCGTCTCCGCCGTCGCCGCTGAGCGCGACCTTGACCGATCCGCGGGCGGCCCTGGCGAGCGCGTATTTCGGCAAGAACGAGGCGTCGACGAGCGGCTCATCCAGGAGCCCGCCCACGCGTTCCATCAATGACAACGCGTCCGTCGCCCCGAAGACGATCTCGCAGTGCTCGGTGCCGAACCGATCGGCGACGATTCTGGCGAAGCCCCGTTCGTCGTAGCTGGGCGCGTCGAACCCGATCGCGAACGTTCGCAGCGGGCTGGGGTTCGCGTGGCGCGCCGCGAAGGCCGCGACCGCACCGGAGTCGATCCCCCCGCTCACGAACACCCCGACGGGCACGTCGCTGACGAGCCGGCTGCGCACCGATCCTTCGAGCCGGCCGATCAGCCGATCGCACCATTGCGCCTCACTGAGGGAGTCGTCCGGGGCGAACGACAGGGTCCAGTACGGTGTCACGTGGGGCTTGGCGCCGGGGGACACGACGAGCGTATGGGCGGGAGCGAGCTTGGCGATTCCGTCGAGAATGGAGTGCGGGGCGGGGACGGCGTCGAACAGCAGATATCGCGAGAGGCTCCGAAGATCGAGCGCGCGCGGCACATCGGGATGCTCCAGCAGCGCTCGAAGCTCCGAGCCGAACACGAACACGCCCGGGCCGTCGTAATAGTAGAGCGGCTTCTCGCCCATTCGGTCGCGCGCCAGCAAGAGCTTCCGCTGCGGTCCATCCCAGAGCGCGAGGGCGAACATGCCGTCCAGGTCGGCCACGAACTCTTCCCCGTCCTGCTCGTAGGCGTGCACCAGCACTTCGGTGTCCGACTGCGTGGCGAACCGGTGCCCGCGTCGCTGGAGCCGTGAACGGAGTGCACGGAAGTTGTAGATCTCGCCGTTCAGGACCGCGTGAATGGTGCCCGTCTCGTTCCCGATCGGCTGTCGCCCGCCGTTCAGATCGATGATGCTGAGGCGACAGGCGCCGAGCGCGGCCTGCGCGTCGAGATATGCGCCCTCGTCGTCGGGGCCCCGGTGGCGTAAGGCCGTCACCATCCGGTGCACGACGGCGCGAGGGTCGAACCGCGAGCCGGTGGCTACGAACCCGGCGATACCACACATTGCACGTTGGCCTCTCAGGTCACGACGTGAATTCCTCGGCAGGCGCCCGCGGAAATGTCGCCGCGCGCAGCCGCATACGCACGTTGCCGGCTGCGGGTGGGGCGGGGCGGCCTGCTGTTAGCACTGAATCAGCTGTCGGACGAGAGGATTACGGGCGGGGCGCGAGGACAGGCGAGAGCTTGTAGCGACCCCGAGGAGGCGACGGCTTGCGCCGGTTCCACCCGGGCTGCCGAGACCGACAGAGGTCCGCCGTCGATGATCGGCGGGGCGACGATGGCCAGGGCGCTGGCAATAAAGGCGACGACGTTGTCGAAATCGTCGTCATCCCAGTAACCGCCGAGCCACGTCGGATCGGGCGGGTCCGCGTACGCGATCGACACCAGTGCGACGACCAGCATCGCGAGCAGGACCGCCAGCATGCCGCGAGGTCGAAGCATGCGGCCATGATTGCCGGAGTGTTCGGTCAAGTCAAGGACACGCGATCCACCCAGCGCTGGAACGCAAGCGGGCGATCCACGCTTCCATGTCGAGCCGGCTCATGGCGACCTCCCGATGGCAACAATGTCATCGCGAGGGTCGGGCGCTCTCGACGTATCGCATCGGCCCTTGCGGGATGCGCGTCGCGACCTCCAGGAAGCCCGGGTCCATGTGCTCCCAGATCAGCTGGAAGGGCGCCGAGGGGCCGGGCGCTGCCCGTCGCGGTGGCGACGAGAGCCTGCAGCTCGGGATCCCCACGTGGCGAAGCAACCCTCGCTGTACCGACGGGCCACGCCCTCCTCCATCGGGGGCACGCGGACGAGATCGGAGATCCGGAGCATCGGCGTGAAGAAGCCGCGCCGGGCGAATTCCCGACGTAGACCGCGCGCCTCGGGAATTCCTTGGGGCTCGCTCAACCCCTCTGATACGGTTTTGCCGTCGAACCAGCGGAAGGAGGACCACCTTGGACAATGGTAGCCCGATCACGCGGCGAAAATTCGTCGGCGCGGCAGGAGTGCTCGCGGGCGCTACGGCGCTCGCCCCCATCGTCGTGAGGGCGCAGGCGCCGCCGGCCGGCAAACCAGCCGAGCCCGCGAGCACGATCACGACGCCGCCGCGCGACTGGTCGCCGGACGCGAACCCGACCACGTACGTCGATCCCGACGTGATCACGATCGATCCGCTGTTCAACCGCTATCGGCAGGGCAACACGCCGATCAAGCGGCTGTGGACGGGCGCGCTCTGGTCGGAAGGCCCGGCGTGGTGCGGGCAAGGCCGCTATCTCGTCTGGAGCGACATCCCGAACAACCGGCAGCTCAGGTGGCTCGAGGACGACGGCAGCGTGAAGGTGTTCCGCATGCCGTCGAACAACAGCAACGGCAACACGTTCGACTTCCAGGGCCGTCAGCTCTCCTGCGAGCACTTGACCAGGCGCGTCGTCCGGTACGAGCACGACGGCTCCACCGCGATCATCGCCGACTCCTACCAGGGCAAGCGGCTCAACTCGCCGAACGACATCGTGCCACATCCCGACGGCAGCTACTGGTTCACCGATCCGCCGTATGGCGGCCAGCTGTACGAAGGCACGCCGGACGCGCCCGGCGGCCCGAGCAATCCGCTGGGCCGGTTCAAGCATCGGCTCGGTCAGCCGCCCGAAGTCGCGAACCTCAAGCGCGAGCTGCCCACGGCCGTGTACCGCGTCGATCCGACCGGTCGCCTCGACCTCGTCGTCGGCGAGGATCAGCTGCCCAACCCGAACGGCCTGACCTTCTCGCCCGATTACAAAAAACTCTACGTCATCAGCACCGGCCCCGGTCCCGGGGACAAGGGCCCGGGCGGCAAGCGCGACATGCACGTGTTCGACGTCGGCGCCGACCACAAGCTGTCGAACCAGAAGCTCTTCAGCGACTTCATGATCGATGGCATCAAGTGCGGCCCGGACGGCGCGCGCTGTGACATCGACGGCAACGTCTGGGTGTCGAGCAACGGCAATCCGGGCGGACGGGGTCTCGGCTACAGCGGCGTGACCGTGTGGACGCCGGAAGGCAAGCTCATCGGACGCATCCGACTGCCCGAGGTGTGCGCGAACATCGCGTTCGGCGGTCCCAAGCGTAACCGGCTGTTCATGTGCGGCAGCCAGTCGCTCTACGGCTTGTACGTCAACACCCAGGGCGCCGCACCGAGCTGAGACGACCTGTCAATCCGGGCTGGTGGCGACCCAGCCGGTAGCCGCTCGACCAGATGTAGACGATTGCCGGCAGGGTGACGATCAGGGCCGGGCGACGGCGCTCGGTACGACGCTAGCCGACCTTGGCGGCCCGCGGCGCGGGCGCTCGGTATTCCGCCACGCCCATTGCGGCGAGCGTCTTCCGGCCGAGCGGCGTGAGGGAGAGGGCTCGGCTGTCGGGGATGCGCGCGAGCAGGCGCCGCGCGAGGAACGCCTCCGCCAGGGCCGCGCCGACGGCGCCCGAGATGTGGTGGCGCCGCTCGGTCCAGTCGATGCAACCGCGGCAGTAGTGACGCTTCGCGCCGCGCGCACTCGGAAGATCGACGCCGAGCTCCGCGAGGAATCGCTCGCCGGACGCGGTGACTTCTCCGCCGCCGTCGACGAGCACGACGTGGTGCCGGCGCAGGAGCATGTCGCACACGGCGACGCCCAGGCGACCGGCCATGTGGTCGTAGCACATCCGCGCTTCCCGGAGTGCCGGCTCGACGCGGTGATAGGGCGGCCAGCCGTTGGCGGGGATCGTCGCCACCGTCATCAGCCCCTCGATGGCGCGGGCGACCTCTGCGGAGCGCAAGCGGTAATAGTGGCAGCGTCCCTGCTTCTCCATCGCCAGCAAGTGCCCGGCGAGCAGGCGAGAGAGGTGGCTGCTCGCCGTCGCCGCCGTCACCCCCGCGAAGTAGGCCAGCTCCTTCGCGGTCAGCGCGCGGCCGGTGAGCAGTGCCGTCAGGATGCGGGTGCGGGCGGGCTCGCCCAGGAGCCCTGCCACCGTGGAGAGCATGTCGGTGTCGCTCATGCCCAAAGACTAGAGGGCGGGGCCGTTCGCGGCAAGTCCGGACGCTTCGGGCTCGATCGAAGCGTTCGGCGTGGACGGAGCGCGCGGCGCGTGGCGATACTCCGGGAAAAGGAGGGCGTCATGCTCACACTGTGCATCCGCTACACGCTGGATTCCGCCAAGCTCGCCGATTTCGAGGCCTACGCGCGCGGCGTGGCCGGCCCCATCGAGCGCTGCGGCGGCAAGATTGTCGGCTACTTCGCGCCGACCAAGTTCGCCGGGCCCACCAACGTCGGCCTCTCGCTGATCGATTTCCCGAGTCTGGCCGCCTACGAGCGGTACCGCGAGGCTCTGGCCGCGGATCCCGAGCACGCGGACGTGGCGCGGCGCGCCGCCCAGTCGGGGGTCATCCTGGTCGAGGACCGCTCGTTCGTGCAGCGCGCGTCGTAGGCGCGCTTGCCCCGTAAGCAGACTGGGGTTAGCGGACGCAGAGCCGCTAACCCCTTTTCATTTCTGTCCGGGCTGCACCGGGCCCACGGCGAATCGTGGTAAGACGGTTCCCAGGTGGCACCGTGATGCGCTCGCCAGGAAAGCTCCTCCGGGCGGTGCTCCTCGGCATGAGCTGGGTGGCGGCGAATGCCGTGCGAGCCGAGCCGCCGCGCTTCACACCGGTGGCTCCGGGTATCGACTACGCGATCTTCGACCAGCGCCCCGAGGACATCGAGCCGGCTCGAATCCACGCATTCAAGATCGATCTCGAAGTGGCGGAGGTTCGTCTGGTCTCCGCCGGCGGCCCCGCCTCGCGTCGCACCGTGGCGCAAATCGCCGCGCCGTACCCGGTGGTCGTCGCCGTCAATGCCAGCTTCTTCGACACGGAAGGTCGGGCGATCGGACTCGGTGTCAATGACGGGCAGCTTCTCGCCGCGGGCAAGCGGCAGAGCTGGGGCGCCCTCGTCGTCGACGGCAAGAAGGCGCGGATCGTGCTCGGCGGCGACATCCAGGACTATCGCGCATACCGCCTCGTCGTCCAGGGTATCCCCCGTCTTGTCGTCGGAGGAAAGGTTCAGCGGCTGAAACCGCAAGTCGCCGAGCGCACCGCCGTGTGCGCGGCAGGAGGCTCGATCACGATCGCGGTGACCACCCGGATCGAGACCACCGACTTCGCGCGCTTCCTGGCCGACGCGCCCGAGAAGGGCGGGCTCGGATGCTCGGACGCCCTCAACCTCGACGGCGGACCATCGACTCAGCTCGTGGTCAGACTTCCGTCGATGAATCTGTCCCTGCCCGGTTGGGCGGTCCCGAACGCGCTGGTCGCCGTCCCGGGCAGGATGTAGGCTGCTAGATCCTCTCTCTCGTGTGTCTCTTTGCGGGAGAGAGACTCCACAGAACTTCGTTCTGGGTGTGCGTCGCCGTCGCCACGGCAGACCCCTGATCCCGCAGCCTACCCCAGGCTGAGGAGAAGATCGGATCGGTCGTACTCCTGGCTCGGCTCGGTCGCGGCTGGCTGCACGTCCCCGGGCTCGACCGAGAGAGGCGTGGTGACCGCGTCGCTCGCGGTCGCGGGCTCGATGACCGCGGTTCCGCGCTGCGCGTGAGAGCTGGCCGCCTTCTCCAGGGCCCAGCCCGTACCGAGCACGACCAGGATGACGAGAGCACTGAGACCGATCGTCCGCCGAGTCCTGTTCATCGTCCTGTCCTCCCTCCGCGAGTCCATTGCGCTGCACGCCTGAGAATCCCGACCAATGTCGGCGTCCTGCCGCAGCGAAGTGGCAACAACAATGCCAACGGGGGAAGGCAGCGCGAACGAGGCGCGAACGGCCACGCCCGCTCGTGCATGCTGGGACGTAGGGCTCCTTGGGGTAGACCAGAGCTTGCGCGTACGATATCGCCCCGATTTCCACGCCTTTGCGCGGGATCGACTTGCTCGCCGAGGCGGGCGTCAAGCCCGGTTCGCGGGCATGGCGCCGGTGTCGCGGACCGCCCGAAGAAGCGTAGACCGTCGCGCGAGCCCGAGTGGGCGCTCCCTGAAAGGGAGCGCGATCACTCGGGCTTTGTGCCTGATGACTCCCGAAACTGCCCGGCCGGTGGACTCCCCTATGCCCTGACGGGCTCGTGGGCTTTGAGGAAGCGCCGCGCGTGCTCGACGATTTCGTCGATGTGCTCCGGCGAATCCTTCCACGGATAGATGGTCACCTCGGCCTTGGGGGCGAGGCTGGCCACCTCCATCGCCACCTTGTACGGGTGCGCGGGCACGTCGTCCGGCGCGATCAGCAGTGGCGTCTTGATGGAGCGGACGAAATCGCGCGACACGGTGAACACGAAGTCGGCGCGGTTGGTGTACATGCTCGTGAGGAACCTGTGGACCATGTCCATCGTGACGTCGGGGCGCTTCGCGCAGAGCGGCGGCCCCCAGCCCTTGATGTTGTTCTGGTAGAAGAGGTCCGGGATCTCCGGCCTGAAGCCGCTGGGCTGCATCATCGCGGCCGCGACGATACGCTCGGGAGCCCGCCTGATGAGGTTGTGGATCATGGGCCCGCCGATGCAGAAGCCCATGACCATGAACTCTCGTATCCCGAGGTGGTCCATCAGCCCGAGCTGGTCGTCGGAGTAGGCGTCCCAGGGGCGGTCGATCTCGAGCGGGCCGCTCGACAGGCCGGGGTTGGCGTTACGCAGGTCGGCGCAGATGCAGCGGAAGTCGTCCTTGTACCGTTCCATCGGGTTGAAGGGCGAGGCGGTCTGCCAGGACGAGTGGGCCGAGTTGAGCCCGCCGCCCGGGATCAGCAGCAAGGGATAGCCGGAACCGACTTCGGTGTAGTGGATGCGGACGGGGCCTCTCTCGTAGAACGGCATGGCGGGTCTCCTCCCTCAGCGAGTTGGCGCTACTCTAGCTCACGTCACGCTTTCCCGCATCAGAGGCCTCCCATCTCGCAGATGAGGCGCCACTCGGTCTCCGAAACCGGCTGGACCGACAGGCGCCCGAGCCGGACCAGCACCATGCCCTTGAGGCGTTTGTCCGCCTTGATCTGGTCGAGGGTGACTGGCATGGGGAGCTTCTTCACCGCGGCGACGTTGATGGCGCGCCAGGCGGAGTCGGTCGAATCCGGATGCGCCTCCGCCACCACCTTGACGATGCCGACGATCGCGCGCTCCTTGCCGGTGTGGTAGAAGAACGCCTGCTCGCCCTTCTTCATGGCGCGCAGATTGTTCTGGGCCGAGAAGTTCCGGATGCCCGTCCACTCCGCCCCGTCGCGCCCTTCCGCGACCTGCTGGTCCCACGACCACTCCTCGGGCTCGGACTTCAGGAGCCAATGAGCCATGGCATTCCATCCTCCCGGGGCCACAGTAGCCGACCATGCGGGCTTCGTCGACGCGCCAGGTGCGGTACCATCGCTCGGTGCCCATGCACACGCTGCTCTTCCTCGACCCGGGGCACTTCCACGCCGGGCTGACCCTACGCGTGGCGCAGGCGCGCGTGGCCGACGAGCTGTTCGTCTACGCGCGCGAGGGCGGCGAGCTTCACGACTTCCTCGCCCTCGTCGAACGGTTCAACCGGCGCTTGCCGAACCCCACCCGCTGGCGTCCGGTCGTGACCACGTCCGATGATCCGCTCCGGCGGCTCGTCGGCGAGCGTCGTGGAGACGTGGTGGTCCTCGCGGGCAAGAACGGGGGCAAGGCGCGCACGATGCGGCGCCTGCACGAATCGGGCTTCCACGTGCTCGCCGACAAGCCGTGGCTCGTCGAGCCGGGCGACCTCGAGCACGTGCGGGCAAGCCTCGGGGGCTGGCCGCTGGCCGCGGAGATCATGACGGGGCGTCACGACGTGGCCGCCGGACTGGTGAAAAGGCTCGTCGGTGTCCCCGCGATCTTCGGCGAGTTCCGCGACGACGGGCCGGCGATCGAGCAGGAGAGCGCGCACCATCTCGAGAAGCTCGTCGATGGCGCTCCGCTCCGACGGCCGTGGTGGTTCTTCGACGTGCGCGTGCAAGGAAGCGGTCCGGTCGATATTCCCACCCACGCCGTGGACCAGGCGCAGTGGCTCGTGGACGGCGACACGGTGGCGCCGGCGCTCCTCTCGGCCCGCGCCTGGTCGACGCGAGTGCCCGTGGAGGCGTTCAGGCAGATCACCGGAGAGGCGAGCTTCCCGACCGAGCTCAAGCCGTTCGTCGACGGCGACGCGCTGAGCTATCGATGCAACGCCGAGCTCGTGTACCGGATCGGCCGCGTCACCGCGCGCGCCTCGACGCGCTGGAACCTCGCGCCAGCGCCCGGCGGGGGCGACGCCTCACACAGCATCGCTCACGGGACTCGCGCCGACATCCGTCTCGAGCAGAGCGCCCGCACCAGTCACCGCCGCCGGGTGTTCGTCGAGCCCCGCATCGAGGCGGCCGCGGTCGCGCGCTCGCTGCGCGAGGCGGTTAGGGCGTGGCAGGCGGAGCTCCCCGGCGTCGAGATGGTGCCCGCCGGCCACGACACGTACGAAGTGGCCGCGCCTCCCCAGCTCGACGGAGGTCATGAGACGCACTTCGCCCGGGTCCTCGACGAGTTCTTGAGAATGGTGGACGATCGCCGCTGGCCGATCGCGCTCGCCGCGCGCACGCTGGCCAAGTACACGCTGCTCGCCGAAGCGGCGGCCGAGGCCGAGACCCAGCCCTACCGAGGGAATCTCCGATGACCCAACCCGAGACCGAGCCCTTCACGAAGTCGCTGGAGCGCATGAACCTCTTCCAGGAGCCGGAAGCGCGCGCCCTCATCGCCGACCTCGACTTGCCCGAGGGCTCGCGCGGTCTCGACGTCGGCTGCGGCGTGGGGCTCTTCGCCCTCTGGCTCGCCGAGGCGATCGGGCCGCGGGGCCGCGTCGTCGGGATCGAGCCCTCGACCGAGCGCGTGGAGGCGGCGCGCGCGTTCGTCGGCCACGGGCCTCTCGCCTCGCGTCTCGAGTTCCGCGAGGGCGACGCCACCAAGCTCGACGCGCCCGACGCGAGCTTCGATTGGGTCTGGTGCGGCGACGTCCTCCACCACGTCCAGGAGACGGGCCGGGCGCTGGGCGAGTTCGCGCGCGTCGTGCGCCCCGGTGGCCGGATTGTCGTGAAGGAGTCCCAGCTCTTGCACGGAGCGTTCCTGCCCGGCCATCCCGCCCTCGAGCGTCGTCTGCGCCAGGCGGAAATGGAGTGGAGCCGCCACGAGGGCGGCGAGTTCTCCTTCGAGGAGCGCCGGCAGCGCACCCTCGCGTCGCTCCGCGCGGCCGGACTGTCCGTCGAGAGCTTCCGCACGTACCTGCTGGAGCGGAGAACGCCGCTTCCCGACGCCGCGCGCGACTATATCCAGCGCGTCGTCTTCGAGCGCAACTGGGGCCCGCGCCTGCGCGATCGCCTGACCCCCGACGACTGGACGCGACGCTCGGCCCTTTGCGAGGCGGCGTCGGGGAGCTTCATCCTGGACGATCCCGACTACTACTGTCTGTATCCCATCAGCGTGCTCGTCGCTCGGCGGTGAGCCATCCGCGGCTCGCCTTTCGCATCCAGCGCGCCGAGCCCTCGCTCGAGTACCGATCGGCCATAGGGAAGTGGCTGTCGCGCGGCGAGTCCGTGGACGGCCACGGAGGCCACGAGGTCGCGACCCATCCCTGGTGGAAGGTGATCTGGCTGACGGGCGTCGACTACTTCTCGACCCTTGGCTACCAGCCCGGCATCGCGCTGCTCGCGGCGGGCGCCGTGGCGCCGATCGCCACCGTGATTCTCGTCCTCGTCACGCTGTTCGGCGCTCTGCCGGTCTACGCCCAGGTGGCTGGGCGCAGCTACGCCGGGCAGGGTTCCATCGCGATGCTCGAGAATCTACTGAGCGGCTGGAAGGGCAAGGGGCTCGTCCTGGTCCTGCTCGGCTTTGCGGCCACCGACTTCGTGATCACGATGACGCTGTCGGCCGCCGACGCCGCCAAGCACGCCATCGAGAACCCATTTCTCCAGCCCGTGCTGGGTGACCACCAGATCCTCGTCACGCTCGCGATCCTCGCCGTGCTCGCGGTGGTTTTCTTGAAGGGGTTCAACGAGGCGATCGGCCTGGCGGCGGCCGCCGCCGTGCCGTACCTCGCGCTCAACCTCGTCGTCCTCGGGCGCGGCCTCCTGGAGGTGATTGCGCATCCGGAGCTCGTCACCGGCTGGCGCTCTGCGCTCGCGGCCCGGGGTGACTTCTCCCTGCTGATCGCGGGCGCGTTGCTGGTGTTCCCGAAGCTCGCCCTGGGCCTGAGCGGCTTCGAGACGGGAGTCTCCGTCATGCCGCTGATCGACGGCGGGGAAACGGATCGGGGGCACAGCCCGCGGTCAGGCGACGCGCCGCTGGGGCGCGTGGCCGCCACCCGGCAGCTGCTGCTGACCGCGGCCGCCATCATGAGCGGAATGCTGATTCTCTCGAGCGTCGTGACCACGCTGCTCATCGAGCCGTCGGACTACAGGGAGGGCGGCAAGGCGAGCGGACGCGCCATCGCGTTCCTGGCCCACCGCTACCTGGGTCATGGCTTCGGCACGGTGTACGACGTGTCGACGATCCTCATCCTCGGCCTCGCCGGGGCGTCGGCGATGGCGGGCCTCCTCCATGTGATCCCGCGCTATCTGCCGCGCTTCGGGATGGCGCCACGGTGGGCCGTCCTCTCGCGGCCGCTCGTGTTGGTGCTGTTCGCGCTCGATGTCGTCATCACGCTGATCTTCGGCGCCGACGTGGAAGCGCAGAGCGGCGCCTACGCCACGGGCGTGCTGGTGTTGATCCTCTCGGCCGCCTTCGCGGCCACGCTCGCGCTGTGGCGCGAGCGCCGGCGGGGACTGGCCTTCTACTCTGCGATCCTCTGCCTGGTGTTCGCCTACACGCTCGCGGACAACTGCCTGGAGCGTCCCGACGGCCTGATCATCGGTACGATGTTCACGCTGCTCCTGATGCTGGCGTGCGCCTTCAGCCGATCGATCCGCTCGGTGGAGCTTCGCATTCCGCATGGCTACTTCGCGGATACCGAGAGCTGGCGCTTGGGGCCCGAGGTGAGGGGCAAGAAAGCACACCTGGTTCCGATCCCGCGCTCCTCGGCGGACGCCCGCAAGAGGAAGAGGGCCGAGATCGCCCGCCACTACCACGTGCGCGGGCCCTTCCTGTTCCTTCACGTGAACCTGCTCGACAATCGCAGCGAGTTCTCCGCGCCGCTCGAGGCGAGCCTCCGGAAGGAGGGCGACGACTACGTGGCCGAGGTCTTCGGAGCGATTGCGATCGCGAACACGATCGCGTTCGTCAGCGAGGTCATCGACCCCATATCGATCTTCATCGGCCTCACCCGGCGTGACCTGATGTCCCAGGCGGTCCGCTACCTGCTGTTCGGCGAGGGCGAGACCGGGCTCATGGTCTACACGATCTTGCTGCGCTACTGGGAGCTGACGCCCGAGGAGGACGTGCGCCCCCTCATCTTCTTGATGTCCGATTGAGTCATCCTCGCCTCGCCTTTCGCGTATCCACCTGACGCGGGCCCTTGTGCGCGGGGGCATCCTGAAAGAGGAGGTGCGTCAATGCGTGAGTTTCACTGCAAGGACGTTGGGATGCCGGATTGCAGCTTCGTCGCCAAGGGCAAAGACGACGACGAGGTCATGCGGAAGGCCACCGAGAGGCGCGATCCGGGAGTCGCCCGAGCAGAGCAAACGGTAAGACGATCCACCGCCAGACTTCCCGTGCGCCCATGTCACGGCGTGCGGTGCCCGGGCCCTCGCGATCTCGCGTGCACGGAACGCGCAGGCCGAGTCGTCGGCCGACGCCCGGCCGAGTCGGTGAACCAGCGAAGGGCTGCCGCCACGACGCCGCGCAGCCCCTGGTCGGGTCGCGCGGTCTCCAGTCGCCGCCTGGGTTGCGGCCTGCCCAGCTCCGGCAGCCGCGCACGGATGGCGGCGTCGAGATCGCTCAGCAGGAGAGCGAGCTGGTGAGCGAGATCCTGGTGTGTCGTCAGAAGCGCCTCGGCGGCGCCGACAGGGTGAAGTAGTTGGCGATGGCCCGGCGCGCCGGCTCGTAGTCGCCGGCCCGGGCGCGTCCATCGTAGCTGACCTCGGCCTTGAATGCGCACGCCGGCTGACGCGCCAGGCCGTGCTCGCGCCATGTCCGGAACAGCGATCCAAACTGCTCGACGGAAAGCGGGACGCCGATCGCGCTGGCGTCGAGCGGCTGTTGACGTTGCAGCTCTCGACCGTACCGGCCCGGCGCGACCACGATCCGCCCGTCCTGGTCGATCGTCACCTCGGCCACGATCATTTCGACCCCGGCGGAATCTCGGCACGGAGCGTTGCCCGGACCTCTGCCCGCCTGTTTCTCGCACGCGCCGGTCTTCGCGTCACACGCCTGCAGATCGTCTTTCAGCTTCTCGTACTTGTCCTTGATCTCCGTGACCTGGACGCCCGGGTCCCGCAGGGTCCGGGGATCGATGTCGAAGATACTGATCAGCGTTTTCCACACCTCGGGCGTCACCCAGCCTCGCTCGTGCGACTCACTGCCCATCACGTCGGCGGAAATCAGGATGAGGGTGAACACGAAGATCATCTGGACGAGGAGATCGATGAGCGTCGTGAGCGCGACGTCGCGATTGCGGCTAAGTCGGCTCCTCCGGATCACCGCCGGTACTCGACCTTGCTCAGAATGAAGCGCGAGGCATCGATGAGATGATGATGGACCTTCCTCACCGCTTCTTCCGACGCGCGGAGATCTTCCTGGAGCCGATTCGCCAGAGCGCCGGCCGCCTCGCTGTGTCTTCGGAGTTGTTCCGCCAGAGGCCCGGAGATCTGCGAGGACAGCTGGACCTGGGTGGCGACGGCCTCCTTCCCGAGCCTCACGGCCCGCTCCGTGGTCTCCGTGAGCGCCTGGAGGCCGACACCGGCCTTCGTCAAACCGCCGCTCCAGTTGAGCACCGACTGCTCCGCCGCGCGCGTCCCCTGCTCGAACGCCGACAAGGCCGCCCCGGCTCGTGCCATCGACTTGCTAGCTCCATCCGCGACGCCGGCCACCTCGGCCCATGCGCGGTTGGCGTCCCCGAGGTTCGCGCGCAGGTCGCCGAGCGTGGCGATGAGGCTCACCGCTTCTCGCGGCAATTCCTGGAGGCCCGCGGTCGCCTCGCCGATCTGGCCGAGCTGCGTGGCGAACTGTTCGACGTTGGTCTTCACCGACGCCACCGCCGAGGTGGCGGCTTCGGCCGAGACGGCCAGCGCCCCGAACGCCCGGCTGCCGTCCCGGGCGCCGTTGATCGCGTTGGCCAGCGTGCCTTCGAGCTCGCCGTAGGCGCCGGCCACGCTCGCGGTCGCCCGCCGCAGCAGGTCAGCGCGCTCGGCCAGCTCCGTCAGCACCGTCACGAGCTTCTCGTTGACGTCCTCGGCGGGCAACCGAAACGCCCCGAGACGCGCCTCGAATTGCTGGAGGGTCGCCTCCACGGTGCCGTTCGTGCGACGGAGAAACTCGGTGAGCTCGGCTGACGATTGGCGTGCCACCCGGGCGACGTCCTGGATCGCCTGTTCCGACACCGTGCGAACCGCGCTGGTGGTGCCGGCCGTGAGGCTCTCGACCTGGTCCCGGGCCGTGTCCTGGGTCTCCGCCGCCCGGCGAGCCGCGGCGTCGATCTCCCGGACCGCGCGATTGCGGACCTCGGTGAAGGCGGATTCGGCGTCGACGCTGACGCGCTCGATCACCGCCGTGAACTGCTTCAGCGCCTGAGCGCTCATGGCATCGAACTGCTGCGTGACCCGACCCGACAGGATGCGAATCGCCTCGATCGCGCCCGAATACGACTCGCTCAGGTGTCCTTCGGCGCGCTGCTGGGCGTGCACGATGCGAACCGTGCTTCGCTCGATGGCGCGCGCCGCCCCCGCGTAGGCGTCGCCCAGTCGGCGGGCGTCGTTCTCCGGGCTCGCGAGCGCTCCCGGCGAGGTCTGGGCGAACACGATGCGCCCGGCCAGGCCGACGAACGTCGTGATGAGGCCCAGACCGAAGAAGCCCAGGACCTGTCGGCTGTCCGGCCGCTCCGACGAGTTGAGCAGCGGCGCGAACGTGGCGACCAGGGTGGCGAGCGTGTAGAGGAAGCCGAGATAGTAGAACGTCTCCCCGTCGGTTTCGGAGGCGTACGGAGTTCTCGACCTGATCCACAGGAGGATCCCGTACACGACCATCAGCCCCACGACCAGCGCGGTCATCGTCCAGTGCCTCGGGCCGCCGGCGGCGCCGCGATACGTCCAGCTGAACGTCAGGATCACGCCGGCCCCGACCGCGATGAAGCCGAGGAACGTGGCGGGCAAACCGGCCACGAGGCGCGTCACGGTGCTCAGTCGACTCCGGCCCAGCGCGTGATCTTCGCGCCGGCCTCGTGGAAATAGCGCTGCCAGAAGTCGATGTGCGCGCCCTGCTGCAGCTGACGATCGCGATAGCGGCGCAGATAGATGACGATGACGCTCCAGTCCCGGAAATCCGCCCTCACGTCGGTGGCGAACCCCGAGCGCAGGAAGTCCTCGTAGCTGCGACGCGCACCATAGTGATTGAACGCCGCGGTGTGCTGCAGCATGTCGGACACGACGATGAGGGTCTTCCGCCCCCCGTCGTCGATCTCCTGCGACCGCGACACGAGCTGCAGCGTCTCGAGAATCGGCGATTGCTCCCCGACCTCGGTGGTCAGGCTCTCTTCCAGCGCTGCGGTGACCGGGATCAGAAATCGCTGGTAGAAGTCCTTGGTGATCTTCCGATTGTTCTCGTAGAGCTCGTTGCCGCGTGACGGCGGCCGGCACAGGTCCGAGCTCGGGGAGAGCCGCGGGCCGTTTCGAGATTCGAAGGTGGCCTTGCTGAACGTGAACAACGCGATGCGCGCGCGCACGGCGAACCTCGAGTCGTCGGCGACGTAGTCCTTGATGAAATTGAGGGCGAATCGTCGATGGGTCTCGGTCAAGGCCTCGGACTGGTCGACGAGGATCACGGTCTGGTCGGTGGGCGCGCGGCTGAGGAAGCGTTTGTCCCGGTAGACGCAGTTGTCGGGCCCGATGTTGGGCCGGCTCCACGTGACCCCGACCACGGTCGCCAGCAACACGACCGCGAAGGCGCCGATGCCGCTCAGGATCACGATGCCCCGCCGATCCAGACTGCTCAACGGCACGGCGTCAGCTCTTGATCTCCCACGCCTCGCGAATGAGCTTTTCCCGGACGTCGCGTTCGAGCTTGTTGAAGTAGTAGTCCCGACGCCGGATCTCGGCGGTGCGAAGATTCTGGACCGTCGCGTCGTTCTGCCGCGCGATGTCGCTGAAGTCCTTCATGGCGCTCTCGTAGGACCGGGACAGTCGCTCCTCGTCCTCCGAGATGGCCTCGGGCGGTCGCGTGAGATGGGCGTCGAACGCGAAGCCGTTGTTGAAGTAGTACGGCGCCGGGGACACGCGCACGCGGGCGTTGGTCTGTCGATAGCGCTTCAGCAAGATGTTGCACGCGTCCTGGATCTCGGCGCCCTCGTGCACGAACGTTCGGCGCTGGTCGTCGCTCCGGCTGACGAGCTGCTGATAGTACTCGATGTTCGCCTTCACGTCCGAGAGCAGCTGGGCCTGCTCCTCCAGGATCCGATCGAACACCCGATCGATGCGGCGGCAGTAGTCGGCCTTGGTCGCCTCGTAGCGGATCCGCCTCGCGTTGAGCTCCCGATCGAGCTCGCCATAGCCCGGATAGGGGTCATCGATCCGGTAGCCTTTGTACGAGGCGAAGATGCCGAAGATGACCGCGAGCACCACCAGGATCCAGGAAAAGACGTCCTCGAAGCCGACCGGATTGCGGGCGAAGCGTTGCCACGCCAGTTTCGCCGCGCGCCACTGATCGAAGTCGGTGGCGACTTGAGGCGGCAGCTGACTCGTGCCCGGCGCCGACGTCTCCGGCTGCGACTGCGCGATGTCGTTGGTCGCGACGCGATAGTGAGCGGCGGCCAGGGTCACGAGGAGAAAGCACGCGTACAGAAACGCGACGCCGGTCAAGGCGAGCGCCTTCCGGCGGGTGCTGCGGTGGTTCACGTACCGGAGAAGACTGCCCGCCAGGATCGCGAGGCTGATGTTGACCACCGAGAGCGTCATGGCGATGAGCACGCCGCCCAACAGCCCGAAGTCGCTGCCCTCGGCGTAGAACGCCGCGAGCGAGACCCATTCGACCAGGGCCAGGGCCGCCACGATGGCGAAGTGGTAGAACTGCGATTGCGGATACGACGCCGCGCGGTAGTGCAGGCCGTGCTTCTGCTGGAACCAGCGAAGGTGCTTGAGGGCTCTGGCCTCGTTCTCCTTGGTCTGGTAGAGCTCGGCCGAGTGGTCCGATCTGAGCTTTTCGAGACTCGGCTCGATGGGCGTCAGCAGACGGGCGAAGGAATCGCGGGTTTGCTCGACGTCGATCTTCACGGCCGTCCCCTTCCGATCGAGCTGCAGCTTGCCCAGGCCCACTTCGCAGCTCTCCCGGCGCTGTCGAGCCAGGGCGATGAAGTGCGCGCAGATCTCCGACTCGGTGACGTCGAGCGAGGCGCTCAACGTCTTGGGATTGTCGTGACGGGCCGCATCGGCCGCTTTCTGGTCGACATCGAGGGTCCGGCGCGCCGATTCGACGAGCCTCTGCATCACGGAGCTCCTGCGGTCAGCGTCTCTTCGGTACGCACTGTTGGGCCCGAGCTTCCCCGGGTTGGCTTAGGTTTAGGACATCGCTCGCACTTCGGCAAGTGTTTTCTCGCTCGCATTCCGCTCTTGACGAGAACCGCGCGCAGTGGTTTGATGCCAACGGCTGACCGGCCACCGGCGAAAGGACGTATGAGCCATCGTGCGGTTCGATGCGTTCGTAGCCCGGGTCGACACCGATCCGGTCGGGATTCTGCGCTCGACGCCGATCGACAGCATGCTCGGCGGCGAGCGACGTGACGGTCGGCGCTCGGCCACAGTCCGTAGCCGCACCCGAATTCAGCCTGGGTCTCGCGGGTTCCGTCATCCGGTCGCGCTACCGAGTCAACGCCGTCTCCTCGGTGAGCCGCGACGTCGTGCTGTACAGCGCCGAGCACGTCGGACACGGCCGATCGATCGCGCTCAAGGTCGTGCGAGACGAGTTCGCGCGCGATGGGCCATTCGTGGCCGCGGTGCGGACTCAGGCGGGCGCGCTCGCGGCCGCGGCCCACGCGCTCCGCGGCGTGCAGCGGGTGTACGAGTTCGGCGTGACGGACACCGGCCAGTGCTTCGTGGCGCTCGAGTGGGTCGAGGGCGCCACTCTCCGTGAAGTTCTCGATGCCGGCGGCGCCCTCGACGTGCCGACGGCGCTGCGCGTCGCCATCCGGGTCGGGGAGGCGCTCGAGGCGCTCCATCACAATCGGCTCGTTCACGGCCAGCTCGGCCCCGATTCGGTCCTCATGGTCAACGACGGCGAACGCATCAGGCTCGTCGGGGCCGAGCTGACGGCCGCGTACCGGACTCCGGTCGGGCTTCACCTGCGCGACGCGTTTTCGCTGGCCTATCGTGCGCCCGAGCAGATTGAGCGGGGTGAGACGACCGAGGCGAGCGATGTGTATGCGTTGGGGATGCTGCTCCGGCAGCTGCTGACCGAGGGCAAGGCCGGTCAGACCGGGAGCGCGTTCGCGACGCCGCCCCTGTCGCCGAGCATCCAGCGGATCATCACGACAGCACTCGAGGTGCGACCCGAGCGCCGCTACCCGGACATCAGCGTGATGGTGAACGACATCTGGGGCGCGACGGCGGTTCTGCCCGAACCGGAGTCTCGCCCACGCTCCGTGAAGGCTCGAGGAAACCCCCGTCGGCGGATGCGCCCGCGCCGGCAACCGTTCACGCTCCGCATTACGACCACCGTCGTCACCGCCGGTATCGTCGCGGCGGTCGTCTGGGGCGCCGGGTTCGACCGAATCACCTCGCGCCTCCACGGCGATGTCGCGCCGCCTGCCGTCACCGCCGTTCCTGTTCACCGGGACCTCGTGCCGCCATCCGGGCTGTCGTCGTCGGCGGCACCGGCCGTCCGCGAGCAGCCGCCGATGCCTTCCAAGCTCCGAGCGCTCACCGACCGATCACCCGCGGAACCGCGTGCTCCGGCGGCGCCCAAGCCGCTTCTCGCACCGGTGAGTGCTCGCCTGCCGTCTGTCGAGCCCTCCGCGCTCGGCGGCCGCCTGCGCCCGGCCGTCGAGCCCAGGGCGCCGGTGGAGTCCGCGGCTGTAATCGAGCGCCCGGCTCCGGCCGAGCGGCCGGCACGAATCGAGCGGAGCGACGCGGATGCGGGGGACGGCAGTGCCATCATCGACTGGCTGCTGAAGGACCGGTAACTTCTCTCGACGGCGATTTCGCTGTGACCGGCCGACGTCTTCGGTTTGCCGCCGCGGCCGTCCTGATCATCGGGTTCGCCGGCGCAATCTGGATCTATGTGGGCGCGGCGCCCCCCGACGCTCCGGGCTACACCCTCGAGGAGTCGAAACAGTACCTGCGGGCCATGGAGCTCTACGGCGGAAAGGCGAATGTGCTCGCGGCGGAGCTCAGGCAGTGGTTCGAGAGCTTGTGGCACGGCGTGCGGCTCGCGTACACGGTGGCGTGCGCCACGGTGCTGCTGGCCGTCGCGTTCTGGTTCGCCGCCCTCGCCTCCGAAGAGTGAAGGGCGGCTCGTCGAGCCGTTGCAGGTTACGGCCCGGGTGTCGCCGCCGGCTCGCCGAGCGAGAGCATCAGCCGATTGGCCCAGTTGAAGAAGGCCGCGGCGTGGATGACATCGGAGATCGCCAGGTCGTCGAGCCCCGCGCCGCGCAGGCGCTCGACGTGCTCCGGCCCGAACGCGCTCGGCGTCGCGGTCAGCGCCACCGAGGCCGCGACGATCGCGTTCCAGCGCTCTCCGAGATCGGCGGTGACGCCGGCGTCGAGCAGCCGCTGCACGTCGGCCTCGCGCTTGGAGTAGGTCGCGGCGTGGCGCGCGTGCACGGAGGCGCAGTAGAGGCACCCGTTGAAGCGCGACGTCGCGGCGGCGGCCAGCTCTCGCTCGGCCCGCGGCAGGCCGGCATCGGGGTTGTAGAAGATGTCCTTGTCGGTGCGCGTCCGGGCTTCCAGCGCATCGGGGTCGCGGGCGAGAAGGCGGAAGTAAGGTGATTTCGCGCGCGCGGCGTCCACGAAACTCGCCAGGTGGCGCGGGGTCAATGCCTCGACGGCGAGCGGCTCGAGCCAGGGGAGCCAGTCGAGCTGGGCTCGGGTGAAAGCGGTCGGCACCGTGTGCTGCGGGGGCGTCAGAACCGTCTCGGTCATGTCGGGGCCTCGCGCTTCTAGGGTCGACCGGCCAGGGTGCGCAATCCGATGACGACCCGGATCTGGAACGACAGGAACGCGACGATCTGGGAGAGCGTCACGATGTCGGTCGTGGACCAGCCGGCGTCCAGCAGCGCCCGCAGCGACGGCGGCGCGGCGTCGCGCGGGTGGAAGACGAGCATGTGCGCGTGCTCGAATGCCGGGGCCAGGCGTGGCCCAAGGGTGCGGCGCGTCACGGCGCCCACGCGATAGAGCGGACCGGCAGTATCTTCGCGGCTCAGCGGTCCCGCCGGGTAGCTGCCGTAGGGGCCGTGGGTCTTGGCCTCCTTGACGGCCGCGTCGACCGCTTCCGTCAGCGCCGCCGAGGCCCCGCTCTCGCCGAGGCGTGCGGCGTAGGCGGCTGCAATCGCCGTGGCGCCGTGCAGCCCGGCGACGAACGCGCCCACCGCGAAACGCTCCTGAGCGGTGACGTTGCTCGGCGCCTCCGGCGCGAACAACGCGTGGTACGTCGCCTGCGCCTGAGCGCGCGCCTCGGGCCTGCGGGCGCGGATCGCGTCCAGGGCAGATCCCGGCGTGATTCCGACCAGCGCGTCGATGACGTCGGCGTCGCTCCCCGCCATCGTCATCGTCCTCTGGATCGAGAGGTCACGCGACACACCGGACGCCGCCGGCGGTCCGTCCCCAGCCGAGCGCGGGCGCCACCACCTCGGCGACCAGCTCGATCGATCTGAGGATGCAGGGATGCGGCGGATCGATCGAGTGTACCTGGACCGCGAGGTCCGTCGCCCGCGCGAGCGCGGTGTCCGTCTGGAGTGAGGCGATCACGCGCTCCGGCGCGCCGAGATGAACGTCCATGGCGGCGATCATCGCGTCGAGCGAGCCATCCCCCGTCGCGCGGCCCAGCCTGGCCAGGCGCGCGCGATGCCGGCCAAGCCCGATCTCGGCCAGACGCCGTGCTTCCTTGTCGTCATCGGCGACGAACACGGTGCGCGAGGCGAGGATGCGCGGCTCGCGGCCCTCGGGGAGCGCCTCCACGTACGCGTCGATCATCGGGTTCTGGATCTCGGTCAGCGAGAGGTCGGGCGCGCCGGCCGGTCGAGGCTGCGTGCGCGAGAGCATGAGGCCATCCCCCGCCGCGCCGGCCCGCCGGGCTCCCTCGACGGTGAACGTCGCCTGCCAGACGCGCTCGAGCAGGCCCGGATTCACCGGATACATCCGATCCTTCCCGCCGGGAAGCGGCCGCCCGGCCCACGCGTCGCGCAACACGCGAAGGTGCTCCACGAGCAAGGCGGTGCGCTCGGCGCTGTTCTGGCCGAACGCCGCGTACGAGGAAAGGTTGCCGCCGCCTCCGACACCGATTTCCAGGCGGCCGCCGCACATGAGATCGAGCACGGCCGCGTCTTCGGCCACCCGGATCGGCAGCTCCAGCGGCAGGGTCACGATCGCCGTGCCGAGGCGGATCCGCGTCGTCTGCGCGGCCAGCTGCGCCAGGAAGACGAACGGCGCGGGAAGGCCGCCCTCGTCTTCGTGGAAATGATGCTGCGCGATCCAGGCCGAATCGAAGCCGAGCCGTTCCGCCTGGATGATCTGCGCGGTCGCCAGCCGGTACCGCTCGGCGGGATTCGTCTGGTCGAGCAGGCGCGTGAAGAAGCCCAGGCGTCGGGGCAGGGTGGCTATCGTCATGTGCCCGTCATTATGCTTCAAGTCGGGTCGACGTGACCGCTTGGCGACTCCGGTCGCCCGGCAGCCCGCCAAGACGCCGAAGGGCTGGCGAGGTGATCGCCAGCCCCTCGGCGTCGCTGGTTCGGACTTCCTTTCAGTCCTTGAGAGCGAACACCCAGATCACTCCGCCCTGAGGCACCTCGGTTTTGGTGCCGCGGAACGTGTCGAGCCGCGCCTGCATTCTCTGCGCGTCGACGCCCCAGCCCGATTGCACCGCGATGTACTGCACGCCGTCGATCGCGAAGGAGCTCGGCACGCCGGTGATCCCGGAGTTGGTCTTGAACTTCCAGAGCTCGGCGCCGGTCTTGGCGTCGAAGGCCCAGAAGTTACGGTCGTTGGTGCCGCCGAGGAACACGAGGCCGCCGCCGGTCGTGAGGATGGGCCCCCAGTTCTGGAAGGGAAACTTGTGCGTCCACACCCGCTGGCCGGTTGTCATATCCCAGGCTTGCAGCTCGCCGATGTGGCTGGCGCCCTGGCGCCAGCTCATCGTAGTCTTCGGACGGTCGATGCCCAGGTAGAGCTTGCCGGGCTCGTAGGGATCGGGCTTCGCCTGCCCGACCAGCGTGCTGCAGAGATTCTCGTTGGCCGGGATGTAGAGGTACTTCGTCTTCGGGTTGTAGCCCGCCGGCGTCCAGTCCTTGCCGCCCCAGAGCCCGGGGCAGAAAGTCACCGAAGCGCCCGCGCGCGGCTTGCGCTCCTCGTTGTAGCTCGGGCGTCCGGTCACCGGATCGAGCTTGGTGAAGACCTCCTGGGTCACGAACGGCCGCGCATCGACGAACTTGATGCCGTCGGCGCGCCGCTCCAGCCGCCAGAGATAGCCGTTGCGGCCCGGGTGCACCAGGCCCTTCACGGTGCGGCCGTCCTTGGGAAAGTCGATCAGGAGCGGCGTGGAGACCTCGTCCCAGTCCCAGGAATCGTTCCAGTGGTACTGGTGATAGCCACGGATCTTGCCGGTGTCGACGTCGAGTGCCAGCACGGAGCTGGAGTACAGGTTGTCGCCCGGCCGCATGTCGCCCATCCACGGTGCCGCGTTGCCCGTCCCCCAGAAGCTCAGGTTGAGGTCGGGATCGTAGTGCGCGGTGAGCCAGACCGACACGCCGCCCGTCTTCCACGTCTCTCCGGGCCAGGTGTCGTGCCCGGGCTCGCCCGGGCCGGGGATCGTGTACGTCTTCCAGGCAGGCTTACCGTCGGCAGCATCGAGGGCGGCGATGTAGCCGCGGATGCCGAGCTCGCCGCCCGAGGTGCCGACCATGACCTTGCCCTTGGCGATGAGCGGCGCCAAGGTGAAGTAGTAGCCCTTCTTGTAGTCTTCGACCGTCGTGTCCCAGACGACCGCGCCCGTCCTCGCGTCGAGGGCGATGACGTGAGCGTCGACCGTGGCCATATAGACGCGGTCGCCCAGCAGCGCCACGCCCCGGTTCGTGGGATGCAGCTGGAGCAGGTCCTCGGGCAAATCCTTCTTGTAGCGCCAGATCAGATCGCCCGTCTTGGCGTTGAGCGCGATGACCTGCTGCTGGGGAGTCGTCACGAACATCACGCCGTTGTTGACGATCGGTGGAGACTGATGACCCTCGTTGACGCCCGTGGAGAAGGTCCACACCGGCACGAGCTTCTTCACGTTGGCGGGAGTGACCTGATCGAGCGGACTGTATCCCCAACCGTTGAAGCTGCCCCGATACATCAGCCAGTTCTGGGGCTCCGGGTTGAGGAGCCGTTGCTCGGTCACCGAGGTGTAGCTCACCGTGCTCTGCGCGTTGAGCATCGCGGGTCCGAGCGCCACCAGGATCAAGAAACCCAGGGATGCTAGCTTTTTCGCCGACATCGTCTTCGCCTCCCGTGTTGACATACGACGGCGCTGCGCGGCGCCGCCTCGAGTCCTACCCGCCTGCATCAAAACCTGGACGCCCGACGAAGCCACCCGCCACCGCCAGCGCGCCATCGACGACCTTCAGCGGCAGGGCCGGCAGCCGTCGCGGCGCTGGACCGTTCATGACTCGCGCGCTCTCCTTGAGATCGAACTCCGAGAAATGGCACGGGCACTTGATCGTGCTCGACTCCGGCTGCCAATCCCAGGTGTCACACCCGGTGTGCGTGCACACGGCCGAATAGGCCACGACGCCGTCCGCGGCGCGCTCGCGCGTGTCACCGTTGAGTCGGCTGGGGTCGAGACGGACGAGCAGGATCTGGTTGAGCCGCGAATCGTCGCGGACCACCTTGGCCGTCGGGTCCATCGGGTAGGCAGTGAGCAGCGGCCCGCCGGCCGGAAGGTCTGCGAGCATGATGGGCTGCCCCTGGCGGTCGCCGCGGGCGAACACGAGTCGATCGTTCGGTTGCGGTCGCGCCTTTCGGCGGGGGTCGTCCTGGGCGGCGACCAGGCCGGCGAGCGGCAGCGCCAATCCCATGCCTGCCGCCAGCCTCAGCACGGCGCGCCGACCGGGCTTCGGGTCCGGCGCACTGCGTCGTCGCGGCATCTCGCTCATCACGGTCGCCCGCGGCAGAATCGTTCCGAAATCCACTCGATGTCAAGCCCGGCGTCATCGACTCGATGCCGCGGGAGGCGGCATCAGCCAGGTCCAGCCGCGCTCGGCTCGCTCGACGACGCGCGCCACGTCCTCGCCGAGGAGAAAGCCGGATCGCGTGAGCGTCTCGGCCTGCCGCCGGACGAGCTCCACGTAACGGGCTCGGTCGCCGTAGCGCTCGATCACGCTCGCGCGCGGATCGCCGCGGCGCTCGCGCTCCGCGCGGTCGCGCGCGAACGGGATGAAGGTTCCGTAGAAGTCCACGAGCTCGCCCGGATTGACGGCGCCTTGACGCAGGCTCCAAGGAGTGTACGTCGCGAGCGGAGCCAGGAGCTCCAGGCTCGGGACGCCGCCCAGCTCGTTGCCGTCGGCGTCCACCTGGGGGACGCGAACGGGAAACGGCTTGCCGAGCCGCGGCGGCTCGAGCGTGATGATGCCATTCACCCACTGGGGCCCGTAGTCGACGCGATACGCTTCGTGCGCGGCCCGTGGCCATCCCACGCCCGGAATCGCCGGAGCTCGCACGCGATCGACCGCGACGAGCGTGCCGTTGTCGAGACGAGGGTAGGCGCTGCGGGGCGGCTCGCGTCCGTCGCGCACCCACTCGACCAGTCGTGTCAACAGAGATCGTAGCGCCGGATGATAGTCCAGCGGGCTTCCGCGATACGTCACGACGGCGTCGGACCGCTCGGCCATGGCCGGCGGATCCACCACGAAGTGCTGTCCGCCGGCGAGATGATAGATGCGCTCGTTGGGGAGCGGCTCGACGACGGCGTCGGCGCTCGGCGTCACGTGGATCAGCGCGGCGGCACGGCCCCAGTACTCGTAGCCCGTGTTGGTGAAAAAGATCTTGGGCACGTGAGCCTCGCGGGCGAAGAGCCCGTCGATCGTCCCCGTCTCCGGATCGCGCTGACTGCGGCCGCTGAACGGAAAGATGTCGGTCGGGTAGAAGAACGCCGAGAACCGATGGGCGTCGCGCGACGGTTGCGCGAAGCGGTGGTTGAAGCTGCCGCGGCCGGCGCCCGCCGTGTGCACGAAGAGGCCGTCGAAGACCGGGCGCCGCGCTTCATCGGTGTTGAAGCCTTGATACACGAAGTGCCGCAGGAACCGGCCGGTCTGCGAGATGCCCAGGCCGACGCCCCAGCGGACCGGGAACGGGCTGGACGCGTCGTACTTGGCGTACGACATCATGTCCCGCACCGCGGCCAGACCGATGCCGACGACGACCGGATCACGTGCGCGATAGACGAGCTCGTAGATCTTGCCCGCCTCGAACCCTCCCGCGCGCTCAATCCGCGTTCCGTCGACGAAGCGCCACTGGTCCCGCGGCACGACACGGCGGGCCGCGAGCCGGCCGTCACGTTCGGTCAGCACGTTGTCGGGGTGCTGCGGATCGACGACGGCGTACGGCCGATGATTGCGGTGGCCCAGCGGCAGGGTCGCGGCGCGCTCGTCCACGGTCCAGTCGCACCGCACGAGGCCCTCGATCGGGCGGCCGTCGTCGGTCGCGACGGGCGCGTCCAGCCGCATGGCGCCCTCGCGAATCGGGACGTCGAACTGCCAGCCCACCCAGATGAGCGTGAGCCCGAGCCGCAGCGGAAGGGCATCGCCGAACTCGGCCTCGGCTGCCGGGTCTACCGTCCACGCGGCGCGCGCGAAGTAGGGCAACGCTGCCTTGCCGCCGCGGTTCGAGACCTCCAGCAGCGCGAACGCGCGCTCGCGGGGCACCGCCTTCGGGCGCAACACCATGAAGTTTGCCGACGCGAGGACCCGGCCGCTCGCGTCCTTTTTCGCGCGCCCGAGGTCGACGATCGATGCATTGGCGGGATTGGCCGGATCGAGCGCGAGCTCGACCGTGCCGACCAGCTTCTCGTAGCCGCCCGTAGTCCCGAAGGCGCGCCCGCCGAGCACGTCCTGCCGCGACTCGACGGTGAGGCGGCTCACCGTCGCCCCGGCGGGTCGCACGACGGCGAATGGCAGGAGCGCCAGTGCGAGCAGCGCGGTGGCTAGCCGGCGCGCCATCATGATCGTCGGAGTATACGACGGGCGAGCGCGGCCGACCGGGATGGCCGCTACCGCCGCCCCGGCCGGAGCACGAGCTGGAGGGCTGCCTCGAGCTCGCCCCGTGTCGTCACACCTTCGAAGCGGGCGCGGACGATGCCTTTGCCGTCCACGACGAAGATCCAGGGCTCGGAGCGGAGGTTCCACTCCTCCACCGTCGGAGAGAATTTCTGGAGGGACCCGCTGTCCCAGATCTCCTCGTGGATGAAGGCCACCCGATCGCCGTAGCGCGGGATCAGCGTCCGCACGACGTCCACGACCGGACCGCACACCCGGCTGGTGCAGTACTTCGGCGTCGCGAAGACAATCACCTGTGGCTTGCCCTGCGTGATCGCGTCCGCGATCCGTGCCTGATGCAACCGCGCGTCCGGCGGGTCGCTGGAATCGATCTGCTTCAGGTCGCGCACGTCGCTGGCGATGAGGTTCTGGCTGCGCGGCGCCGGCGCCCCGACCATCGGCGCCCGAGACGCCGCCACGACGTCGACGCGTAGTCGGGCAGACTCGACGGAGTCGTGGCGTGTCGTCACGACGACCTCAAGACCCCAGGGGCCGGCACGCGGGAACACGAGCTGCGCGACGTAGATGCCTTGCACGTCGGTCGCCTCGCCGTGCACGTGCCGCGAGCCGTCGGGATGGATGTGGATCCGCTGGCCTTGTTCGATGACCTCAAGGCGGAGGTAACGAGCCGGCGCTTCGGCGATGAGCCGCGCGTCCTCGCCCTCAATGGCATAGACGCGCACGACGACCCTCGCATCGGCGAGGAGCGTTCCGTCCTTCAGGAGGCCGAAGCCGAGTCGGTTCTGGCCGGCGACGAGCTCGGACGTCGTGAGCAGCACCTGCAACCCGCTCGTCGCCGGCGGCGCGAGCTGGGCCGCCGGGCGGTCGCGCGGGGCGAAGGAGACGGCGAGAAATCCCAGCGCGACCACGCCGGAGAGGACGGCCGGGAGCCGGCGCGCAAGGCCACTCACTGGCGCGCCTCGGCCGGCGGGGCCCCAGCCCCGCGGCGGCCTGCAGCGCGCACAGCCATTGCTATTCCACGATGACCTGGCCGTACTGCCAGGGATGGGGCAAGCAGATGTAGTAGTAGTTGCCGGGCTGCGCGAAGGTGATGGCTTTCGACTGGCCCTTGACCAGGACTCCCGTGTCGAACTTGCCCCGGTCCATCGACGTTGCGGAATGAGGCAGGTCGCCGACGTTCGTAAAGGTCACGGTGGTGCCCGACTTGATCCGGATGCGCGCCGGCGCGAAGCTGTACTCGACGTTGTTCGCGCCCGCCTTGACCGCGTCGACACCGGCAACGATCGGGCCGGTGGGGCCGGCGACGGTTTGCGGGGGCGGTGGCGGCCACAGCGAACCGAGCTGCCCCTTCAACGAGAAGGCCCACACCGCGTCGCCATACGCGCTGCCCTGCAGCTGGTTGCCGCCGGTCGCGATCGCGACGTACTGCTCGCCGTCGACCTCGTAGATCACGGGCGGCGCATCGGCGCCGAAGCCGGTCTGGAACCGCCACAGCTCCTTCCCCGTCTTGGCGTCGAGCGCCAGGAAGTTGCCGTCAGGCTCGCCGCGGAAGACGAGGCCGCCGGCGGTGACCGAGGAGCCGCCGCCGCCGCCGATCCGGTACGGCGTCTTGTGCTGCCAGGCGATCTTGTTCGTCGTGCTGTCGATCGCGGTGAAGGTGCCGTACATCGGCGAGCCGATCGGTGCGGCCTGGCTGCCGCCGGTGTAACGGAGCCCCAGCACGTACTTGTCGCCGAAGCGCGTGAACGCGCTCGTACGCACGGTGCCCGGCACGTAGAAGTAGCCCGTGTCCGGGCTGTACGGCACCGGCGACCAGTTGGTGCCGCCGATCCCCGAGGGCTGCATGAGCACCGGCGTCTCCCAGAAAGTTTCGAAGATGCAGCCGGCCTTCTCGTAGCCCGGCAGCAGCTCGGCGCACTGCGGGACGACCGCGTCGCCGCGCGGGATCGGCTGGGTTTTGGCCGTCTTCTGCCGCGGGTCCTGGGGCACCGGCTTCTCGTCGATGCCGATCAGGGGCTTGCCGTCCGTGCGGTCGAGGATGTACACCCAGCCCGTGCGGCCGGCCTCGGCGATGCCTTTGCGCGGCTTACCATCGATCACGGTGTCGAAGAGGACCACCGGGCTGGCCGCGTCGTAGTCCCAGATGTCGTGATGCACCTGCTGGAAGTGCCAGACGTACTCACCGGTCTTCGCCTTCACGGCCATGATCGCCGCGCAGTAGAGGTTGTCGCCCTCGCGCATCGACCCGTCGTAATCCGGGCCGCAGTTGCCGGTGGCGAAATAGACGAGGCCGAGGTCGGGATCGAGGGCCGGCGTGTTCCAGATGGTCGCGCCGCCCCGCATCGAGTGATCGGTGCCGGGCGGCCAGGTCTCGCTGCCGCGCTCGCCGGGAGCGGGCAGCGTGTACGCCCGCCACAGGATGGCGCCGGTCTTGGCCTCCAGCGCGGTCAGCCGGCCGCGCACGCCGAACTCACCGCCCGAGAGACCGCTGTAGACGATCCCGTCGTAGTAGAGCGGCGCGCTCGTGATCGTGTAGCCGTTCTCCCACTTCTCGAGCGGCGTCTTCCACTTCACCTCGCCGGTCTTCATGTCGAGGGCCACGAGGTTTGCGTCGAGCTGGCCCGAGAAGAGCAGCCCTTCGCCCATGGCGAGGCCGCGGTTGACCCAGCCGCAGCACACGGTGGAGATCTTCTGGTCGATACCGGACCAGTATTCCCAGATGATCGCGCCGGTCTTCGCGTTGAGCGCGAACACGTCGTCGTTGCCCGTGACGACGTACATGATCCCGTCCTTGACGAGCGGTGAGGCCTCGAACGAATACTTGCCGGCGGCGCCGGAGCCTTTGAGACGGGTCATCCAGGCGCCCTTGAGCTGGGCGACGTTGGTGGTGTCGATTTGCTTCAAGGTCGAATACCGCTGGTTGGTCAGATTGCCGCCGTTCGTGACCCAGTCTTTGCCGACCGGGCCTCGAACGAGACGATCGATCTCCGGGTCGGCCGCGTGGGCCGGCAAGACTATCGAGAGCAAGAAGCCCAGCGTGGTCAGCACTGCGATCGCTCGCTGCCCCAGATATCGCATGGCGTCCTCCCTCTCTGAGCTTCGATCGCCGTAAGCGCGCTTCTGCTTGCTGCCAGGCACCCCCGTTGTCGTCGCGGCCTCGGCGATCGAGCTCACGCCGGGCGCGGCCGAGAGATACCGCCGTGCCCGGTCGATGTCAAGCAGCCCCGAGGCGGCGCGCCTGCCCCTTGACACCGGACCGTTGGCCGCACCATGCTCGGTGCGTTTGACGTGATGAGAGCCTGCAGCGGCCTGAGCCTCGGAAGGAGAACGCCCATGAAAACGTTCGCGGCGCTGCTCGTGACCTCGGTCCTCATGCTCGCCGGCCTCGCCTCGCCGGTGGCAGCGCAGACGGGGGCGGCCTGGGCCGCGTATGGCGGAGACACCGCCAACACGCGCTACAGCACCTTGACCCAGATCACCGCCTCGAACGTGGGCCGACTCAAGGTCGCCTGGGCGCTGCAGCTCGGCTCGCTGCGCTCCCAGGAGTCGACGCCGATCCTGGTCGGCGATCTCCTCTACGTGACGTCGTCGCATGGCCCGAAGAACGTGTTCGCCGTCGACGCCCGGACCGGCGAGGTCCGCTGGCGCTATTCGCCCGAGGTGCCGGCCGGTGTCGACCAGTACGCCTGCTGCGACGTCAACAATCGGGGCGTCGCCCACGCCAACGGCAAGATCTTCGTGGGCCGGCTCGACGGGCACCTGGTCGCGCTCGATGCCCGGACCGGCAAGGAGCTCTGGAAGAGTCAGGTGATCGACCATACCGGCGGCTCCGTCATCACCTCGCCGCCGACGGTCGTCAAGAACCTGGTGATCACCGGCTTCGGCGGCGGCGAGTACGGGGTGCGCGGCTACATCACCGCGTTCGACCAGGACACCGGCCGTGAGGTGTGGCGACTCTACACGGTGCCGGCTGCCGGCGAACCGGGCAGCGATACCTGGAAGGGCGACTCGTGGAAGTTCGGAGGCGGCGTCGCCTGGCACATCGGCTCGTACGATCCGGCTCTCAATCTCCTGTATTACGGAACGAGCAACCCCGCGCCCTGGGGCGCGGCGATCCGCGGCAACGACAGCAGCAACATCGGCCAGTTCACCAATCTCTACACGGCCAGTACTCTCGCGATCAACCCGGACACTGGAAAGCTCGCGTGGCACTTCCAGCACACGCCGCACGACGCGTGGGACTACGACGGCGTCAACGAGCTGGTCCTGGTGGACCTCGATATCGGCGGCCAGAAGACTCCCGTGGCGCTCAAGGCGGATCGCAATGGGTTCTTCTACGTCCTGGATCGCCGCAACGGCAAGCTCCTGTCGGCCGAGAAATTCATCGACCTCAACTGGGCCAAGTCGATCGATATGACGACCGGCCGTCCAGTGGAGAACGCCGACAAGCGACCGCGCTTCGGCTTCAGGGCCAAGGACATCTGCCCGAACCTCGTCGGCGGGAAAAACTGGATGCCGATGAGCTATAGCTTTCAGACCGGCCTCGTCTACATGCCGACGATCAACCTGTGCATGGATATGGAGGGGATGCAGCCCCAGTACAAGCGCGGCAGCTTCTACCTGGCCGCAGAGTTCGACCTGGGCAAGGGCGGGCCGGGCGGTCATCTCGGTGAAGTCATGGCCTGGGATCCCATCAAGCAGCAGAAGGTCTGGGGCAACAAGGACGAGCTCCTCTATCTCGGTGGAATGCTGAGCACGGCGGGCGGGCTCGTCTTTCACGGCGATCTGAAAGGGTGGTTCAAGGCGCTCGATGCGAAGACCGGGAGCACGCTCTGGAAGTTCAACACGGGCTCGGGTGTGAGCGCCGCGCCCATGACATACGAGCTCGGCGGCAAGCAGTACGTCGCGGTGGTCTCCGGCCGTACGTTCTCGATTCCCGCCTTCTTCGGGCCGATCGGCGAGAAGATGGTCGCGGCCAGCGCCGAGGGCGGCACGCTCTTCGTGTTCGAGCTGCCCACTCCGTGAGTCGTCGAGGGGAGTGACTCGAATGCGGAAACGGGCGACCGCGAACGAGCCGTCGGCTCCGGTCGCCCGCGTCGCTCGGCCGCGTGGTGCCGGTCGCATCCTCCTGTGCTCGATCCTGGCGCTGACGGTCTGGGCCGGGCGACCCGAGGCGGCGATCTTCGCCGAGACGTTGCGCGTGTGCGCCGACCCCGACAATCTGCCGTTCAGCCGGGCCGAGGGACCCGAGCGCGGACTCTACGTCGAGCTGGCCGAGCTGGTGGCGAGCCGGCTCGGACTCCGGCCCGAGTACGCATGGTTCCTCTCCCACTACGGCCGGCGCGCGGTCCGCAACACGCTCCTGGCCGACCGGTGCGATGCGTACTTCGGGCTACCCGACGATGCGGAGTTCATGGGGCGAAGCGTGCTCCGAACCCGGCCGTTCCTCGACGTCGGATACGTGGTGATCGGTCCGCGGCCCCTCGCGCTCTCGTCCCTGGAGGACATCAAGGGCCGTCGCGTGGCCGTCCAGTTCGGGACGACGCCTCAGCTTCTGCTGGCGACCCGTCCCGGCTTCCGCGCGGTCACCTTCAAGCTCGCGGAAGAGGCGATGGAGGCCCTGGCGCGCGGCGAGGCCGAGGTCGCGTTTCTCTGGGGCCCCACCGCGGGCTACTTCAACAAGAGCCGGCTCGGCGGGGCCTATGCCGTGGTGCCGATCGCTGGCGAGGGCCTGCAGTGGCACGCGGCCATCGGGGTGAGAAAGGGCCAGGATTCGCTCAAGGCCGATCTCGACCGCGTCCTCGACCAGCTCAAGCCGGCGATCGATGCGCTCGCGGACAAGTACGGCTTTCCCCTCGGACGGCCCGTGAGCATCGACGGGCGGGGCGGGATGCTGCGGTCACCCGAGCGCGGCGTCGCCGAGCGGCAGCTCGTCGAGCTTCAAGAAGGTGTGACACCCCCGACGCCGCCCTCGGGAGCATCGCCTTCCACGCCCGATGGCCTCATTCGTCTTGGACGTAGCCTGTTCAACCAGCATTGCTCGCACTGTCACGCGCCCAACGCCCTGAGTCCCGAGCCGACCCGCGACCTGCGGCGCCTGGCCCTCCGCTACGGCTCCCGGATGCGGGAGACCGCGTACGCGACCATCACGGTCGGGCGAATCGACAAGGGGATGCCGGCGTGGAAGGACCTTCTCGGTGAAGAGGGGATTCAGAACGTCATCGGATTCTTGGAGTCCGTCCAGCGCGCGCCGTGAAACGCATCCGCACGCTGTTGACTGCAGAATGCAGCTGAAGGAGGCTCGCCGGCCATGCGTCGATCGCGTTTCGCCGCCTTCGTCCTGATCGCCGCCTTCGTCTCGATCGCCGCCTCGCTCGTCCTGGGATCGACGCGGGCCGGCGCCGAGCTCCGAGTGTTCGTCACCAACGAGAAGTCCGACGACGTGACGGTGATCGACGCCGCGACCCGGGCCGTCGTCGGCACGATCCGGGTCGGCAAGCGGCCGCGGGGCGTCACGGCGAGCCCGGACGGCCGCCGCGTCTATGTGACCAACGGCAACTCGGACAGCGTCAGCGTGATCGACGCGAAGACGCTGGAAGTGCTGGATACCGTTCCGGCGGGCATTGACCCGGAAGGATTGACCTTCAACCGGGCGGGAAGCGCGCTCTACGTCGTCAACGAGAACGAGTTCTCGGTGACGGTGCTGGACGTCGCCTCGCTGAAGGTCCGCAAGAAGATCGCCGTCGGCAAGGAGCCCGAGACGGCGGTGGCCTCGCCGGACGGGCGCTGGATCGCCGTCTCCAACGAGACCTCCGACGACGTGCACGTCATCGCGACGGCCACCGATACGGTCGTCAAGCAGATTCCGGTGCCCAAGAATCCGCGGGGGATGCGCTTCACCGCCGATTCGCGCAAGCTCCTCGTCGCCAGCGAGCAGGCCCATGTCGTCTCGGTGATCGACATGGACGCGATGCGCGTGGTCAAGTCGGAGCCGACCGGCGGCAGCCGCCCCGTCGACATCGTGCTGACGCCGGATGGCTCCCGCCTGTACGTGTCCCACGGTCAGTCCGGTGACGTCCGGGTCCTCGACAGTGCCTCGCTGAAGGTGCTCGCGGTCATCCCGACGGGCCCGCGCACCTGGTGGACGGCGCTCAGCCCGGATGCGCGATTCCTCTACGCGACGGTCGGACGCGCCAACGAGCTTGTCGTGATCGACACGAGCTCGAACACCGTGGTCGCGCGCATTCCCTGCGGCACGCTGCCGTGGGGCGTGGCGATCGCCGCCACGCCCTGAGCCGGCGCGAGCGGACTCACATCACGACGCGGAGCCCGCGCCGGCCGCTCCGGGCGAGGATCCAGCGGTCGAGTCCCCACGACCGACCCGCGCGGGCGAAGAGAAAGACGATCATCGACGTCACCAGGAGGACGTGGAAGCCCTGCTGCCCGAAGCTCATCCACTGGCTCGCCAAGCCGTAGTTCAGGCACAGGAAGAGCCCGACGAGGGCGGTGAGTCCGGTGAGCAGCCCGAGGATGAGACCGAGGCCGACCGCCGCCTCGCCGAAGGTCTGAAGCGTCGCGAAGACGCGGCTGTTCGGCACCACCGTTCCTTCGAGGAAGTCCTTGTACCAGCCCACAGGATTTCCGGCGGCGAACTCGGCGATTCGCTTGGGATGAAAGGCGAGGAAGCGCGGAGAGACGGCCGGGTAGGGAATCACGTCCCAGAGAAACGCGAGGGTGAACTTGGTCCACACGGCTTTCACGAACCACACGCCGACGACGACCCGCAGCACGACGAGCCAGCGCTCCGCGTGGTTCATCGGCGCACGGACTCATGGGTGGAGGCGGTGAGACTCGTCATACGGCGGGATGCTAAAGGACACTGCCGACGCGGTCAATACGGGTCCCGTCCCCGTGACGCGCTGTCGCGTTGACAGTATCGACAACGGCCCTCTAGTATCGGAGCCACTTGAACGACGAAGGAGGTGAGCCTCCAGCCCAACTCTGCCTCGCTGGCTCCTGCGTTTCACAGATCCCACTGAAGATCGGGAGAATAGTGATGAGGACAGCATTCAGGCTCGCCGTGGTCGCGCTGATGGCGTCGGCGCTGCTGGTGACGCCGACGCCCGTCACGGCTCAATGGACCGAGGTGACCGACCAACGGTTGGCGGACCCGGACAAGGAACCTCAGAACTGGCTCACCTACTACCGAAGCTACGGCGGCTGGCGCTACAGCCCGCTCACCCAGATCAACATTCAGAACATCAAGCGCCTGACGCCGCGATGGATGCTCTCGCTGGGCGAGGCCGGCAACCAGCAGGCGACGCCGCTGGTGAACAATGGCGTCATGATCGTGACGTCGCCTCTCGGAACCGAGATCAATCGCGTCTATGCGGTGGACGCCGCCACCGGCCGGGTCCTCTGGAAGCACGAGACGAAGCTTCCCGAAGACCTCTCCGGCCTGGTCAAGATCCTGTCCATGAACCGCGGCGCCGCGCTCTACGGCGATCGCGTGTACTTCGGCACAATGGATGCGCGCGTCGTCGCGCTCAGCGCCAAGACCGGCTCCGTGCTGTGGCAAAAGACGCTGGCCGACTACAAGGACGGCTACTTCTTCACGATGGCGCCGCTCGCCGCCGACGGCAAGATCATCGTCGGCTCCAGTGGCCCCGGCGAGATGGGCAACCGCGGTTTCATCGCCGCTCTCGACGCCGACAGCGGCACCGAGCTGTGGCGGACCTACACCATCCCGGCCGCTGGCGAGCCCGGAAACGACACGTGGGCCGGCGAGAGCTGGAAGCACGGCGGCGGCGCCGTCTGGCTGACCGGCACCTACGATCCGGGGCAGAAGACCGCGTTCTTTGGTGTGGGCAACCCGGCGCCTTGGGACGCAAATCTCCGGAAGGGCAAGAACCTTTACACTAACTCGGTGCTCGCCCTCGATATCAAGAACGGGTCGATAAAATGGTTCCGGCAGTACCACCCGAACGACACATGGGACTTGGACACTCCGCACGAGCACCTGCTGATCACCCTCAGCCGGGGTGGTCAGCCGGTCCCGGTGACGTTCCAGCCGCAAAAGACGGGCTTCTACTTCACGCTGGATCGCGCCAGCGGCCGGTTCCTCTCGGCGAAGAAGTTCGCCAAGAACGTCAACATCTGGTCGGACGTGAATCCCGAGACCGGCGAGCTGCTGGAGAACGTGGGCATGCGGCCGGCGGCCGGGGCCCCACCCATGAACATCTGTCCGGCGATCTTCGGTGCACGCAACTGGGCGCACGCCTCCTTCAACCCTAAGACCGGGCTCGTGTTCCTGCCCGGCATGGAGCTCTGCAACAAGTACTCGATCGCGAAGGAGATCGAGTACAAGCGCGGCGCGCTCTACATCGGCGCCGACTTCACCGCATACGCGCCCGAAGAGAACGCGGGCGTCGTCCGTGCCATCGACCCGGCCAGCCAGAAGACGGTGTGGGAATGGTGGACGCGCGCGCCACTGCAGGCCGGCGGCACCGTCGCCACCGCCGGAGGCCTCGTCTTCGTCGGGACCCAGGACGGCCGGCTGGTCGGCCTTAACCAGGCCAACGGCAAGCAAGTTTGGGAATTCAATCTAGGCGCGCCCGTGACCGGGCCTCCTGTCAGCTTCGGCATCGGCGCCAAGCAGTACATCGCCGTCATCACCGGCGGCGGTAAGGTCACCGGCGATTTGCTCGTGGGCGACGATCCCAAGCTGCAGTACCTCAAATCGATCCCGGTCGGAGGGACGCTGACGGTATTCGGACTCTTCGAGTGAAGCTGCCCCTCGGCCTCGCCCTCGCCGCCCTCGCCTGGGCGGCGGGGGCCGAGGCCTCGCAGCACGACGGGCTCGAGGCAATCCGGCAGCGCGGATATTTACGAATTTGCGCGGACCCCGCCAACCTTCCATTCTCGAGCAACGACTCCGGCACGCCCGGCTTCGAGGTGGAGCTGGCCCAGCTCATCGCCGGCGAGCTCGGCGTGACGGCGCGCATGGAATGGCACGCGACGCACGTGCGGGCGATCAAGCCCCTGCGCGACGGTGCCTGCGAGCTTTTCATGGGGCTTCCGGTGGACCGCCGCTTTCGCGAGGGCAACCCCTGGATCGCGGTCAGCCAACCCTACTACACGATGACCCACGCACTGGTGACTCGCGCCGACGCGGGCTCGCTCACGATCGCCGATCTCAAGGGTAAGCGCGTCGCCGTCGAGCTGTCGAGTATCGCCGAGGTCTACGTCGCCTATCGGGACGTCGTGCGCGGACTCTACCGGACGCAGGAGCAGGCGTTTCAGGCGGTGGCCCGTGACGAGGCGGTCGCCGCGTTCCTCTGGTTCCCACTGGCGGTGTGGCTGGCGCGTGGACGCGCCGACCTCAAGGTCGTCGCCGTCTCGGACGAGGGTCTGGCATTTCCGGTCGGCGCCGGCGTTCGCAAGCGGGATCCCGGCCTCGCAGAGGCGATCGATGCGGCCGTCGGGCGCCTGCTCGCGTCCGGCCGCGCGCAGGAGACTTTCGCACGTTACGGCATCACATCCGCCCACCGGTCCGCACGCGAGTCGCCCTTTGTTCTCGCTCGAGATTTCGTATTGGTCCAGGATAAAGACTCCCGCGAGGCGGGCCGCTCGCTGTTCTCCACCGCGTGCTCGCGTTGTCACGGCGCCGAGGGCGTGGGCGGCGGCACAGGCGGCTCGCTGCCGCGGCTGCGCAATTACGAGGGCGGCTGGGACAGGTTCTATCGCTTCGTGTGGGAGGGCCGGAAAAACACGCCGATGGCGGCCTTCAAGGGCATCTTGAGTCCCGACGAGGTCCGCGCGCTCTACGAATACCTGACCTCACTTCCCCGACAATGACCGCGGCGCCGCTCGTCGCCGCGCTGCTCGGCACACTGGGCGCGGCGGGAGCCGCGGCTGCCGAGTTCCCCCCGATCGCCCTCCCCCCGGGCTTCCGCGTCGAGCTCGTCGCGGACGGTCTCGGCGCGCCGCGCATGCTCGCGCTCGACGCGTCCGGGGCGCTGCTCGTATCGATTCCCAGCCAGGGGCGTATCGTCGCCCTTCCCGTGGCGCCGCGCCCGGACCAGCTTCGTTCGTCTGTCACGGTTGCCTCGGGACTGCGTCTGCCCCATGGCCTGGCCGTCCGCGGCAGACACCTCTGGGTGGCCGAGACCGGGCGCGTGCTGCGGTTCCGCTACGATCCCACCACGCACAGCGCGATCGAGCCGGTCACGATCGTCCCCGACCTGCCGCCCGGCGCGCACCACTGGACACGCTCGATCGCCTTCGGTCCGGACGGCCGGCTGTTCGTCGCGATCGGCTCCTCGTGCGACATCTGTCGCGAAACGGATCGCCGCCGCGCCGCGATCGTCAGTTACGCTCCTGACGGATCGAACGAGCGCCTCGTCGCGAGAGGGCTCCGGAACCCCGTGGGACTCGCGTTCGAGCCGACGACCGGCGCCCTCTGGACGACGGTCAACGAGCGCGATTGGCGCGACGGTCGCGCGCCGCCGGATTTTCTTGCTCTGGTGCGCGACGGCGCCGACTATGGCTGGCCTGACTGCTACGCTCACGAGGGCGTGGTCGCGCCCGATCCCGAGTTTCGTGGCGTGAGCGACTGCCGCGACGTCACGCTTCCCCCGGTGGCGTTTCCGCCGCACTCGGCGCCCCTCGGGCTCGCCTTCTACGCAGGGACGCGGTTTCCGGCCGCGTATCGGGGCAACGTCTTCGTCGCTCTCCATGGCTCTCGGGCCGAGCTTCGGGCAGTGGGCTACAAGATCGTGAGGGTCGTCCTCGGCGCGGGTCGGCGACCGCGCGTCGAGGACTTCGCGACGGCCTGGCGCGTAGGCGACCGGGTATGGGGCCGCCCGGTCGATGTGCTGGCCGGGCGCGACGGCGCGCTCTACGTGTCAGACGATCACGGCGGCCGTGTGCTCCGCATCAGCGCCGTACCGTGATGCGTTCCTTTTATAGGCGCGCCTCGGCCGGCGGGGCCCCAGCCCCGCGACGGCCTGCAGCGCGCTCGGCCACGGCCCGGCTGCTCGTCGTATTCCTCGCCCTCGGCCTGGCGAGCTGCGCGCTGATCCGGCTGGTGGCGCCGTCCGTTCCGCCGCGCGGCGAGTGGCCGACTCACGGTGGAACCAACGCCAACGCGCGCTACTCGTCGCTCGACCAGATCACGCGCGACAATGTCCGCCGGCTCCGCGTCGCCTGGCACTGGACGTCGCCGGACGACGAGCTGATGGCACGCCAGCCGGGGATCCAGACCTGGTTGAACGAGGCCACCCCGCTGATGATCGGTGGGGTGCTGTACGTCAGCACCTCGGTCAGCCAGGTGGCGGCCATCGACGCGATCAGCGGCCGCACGCTGTGGGTCTACGACCCGCAGATCTGGGTTCACGGCACGCCGGCGAATTTCGGCTTTGTGCATCGCGGTGTCGCCTACTGGACCGACGGCCGCGACGCGCGCATCCTGATCGGCACGGGCAACGGGTTCCTCATCGCCCTGGACGCCCGGACCGGAAAGCCGGTCACGGGCTTCGGTGTCGATGGACGCGTGGATCTCACCGAGGGGCTCGGTCGCACGGTCGATCGTATGTGGTACACGGTCACCTCGCCGCCATTGATCGTCGGCGACCTGGTCGTCGTCGGCTCGTCGATCCAGAGCTGGCCCATACGCCCGGACATGCCGCCCGGTCATATCCGTGCCTTCGACGTACGCACCGGCGCGCAGCGCTGGATCTTCCACTCCATCCCTCAGGCGGGCGAGTTCGGCACCGACACCTGGGCCGGTGAGTCGTGGCGGACGGTCGGCGGCGTGAACGTGTGGACGCTCATGAGCGCCGACGAGGAGCTCGGCTACATCTATCTGCCGTTCAGTCCGGCGGCGAACGATTACTATGGGGGCGAGCGGCACGGCGACAACCTGTTCGCGGACAGCCTCGTCTGTCTCGAGGCGGCGACCGGCCGGCGGGTATGGCACTTCCAGCTCGTGCGCCACGGAGTGTGGGACTACGATATCCCCGCGGCGCCGAATCTGGTCGACATCGCAATCGGTGGACGTCGGGTCCGGGCCGTGGCCCAGGTCACCAAGCAGGGATTCGTCTACGTGTTCGATCGAGTGACCGGCAGGCCGCTGTGGCCGATCGAGGAGCGGCCGGTGCCCCAATCCACCGTACCCGACGAGCGGACGGCCCCGCGCCAGCCGTTCCCGACGCGGCCCGCGCCCTTCGAGCGCCAGGACGCGAGCCCGAGCGACGTGATCGATTTCACGCCGGAGCTCCGCGAGCAAGCGCTCGAGATCCTCACCCGGTACGATCACGGCCCGCTGTTCACGCCCCCCAGCGAACGAGGCACGGTGCTCGTTCCGGGTGTCGGCGGAGGCGCCAGCTGGACGGGCGCCGCGTTCGATCCAGAGACGGGCAGGCTCTTCGTGCCGTCGATCACCGCGCCCAACGTCGTGACCTTGAGCGCGCCGTCCGCGAGCTCGATCAAGGATCGTTACGTAGGACGAATCCAGGGACTCCGTGGCCCGCAAGGCCTCCCGCTGCTCAAGCCGCCATTCGGCCGCCTGACCGCGATCGACTTGTCCAGCGGTGAGCACCTGTGGATGGTACCGATCGGCGAGGGGCCACGGCACCATCCGCTGCTCGAGCCACTCCGGCTCGGCAAGCTCGGATGGGACCGTCGCAGCTTTCCGCTGGCGACACGGACCTTGCTCTTCGTCGCGCAGATGGGTCCCGCTGGACGCCCGCAGCCGGCGCCCGACCGGCCCTGGGTCCCGATACCGAGGGCCGTCAGCGACGATCCGGCGCTGCAGGTCTTCGACAAGGCGAGCGGCGAGCTGGTCGCGAAAATCGAGCTCCCGGAGAACGCGACCGGCGCCCTCATGACGTATCTCGCGGAGGGACGGCAGTACATCGTCGTGCCGATCGGCGGCGGCGCTGTGCGCGCCGAGCTGATCGCGCTGAGCCTGCCGTGACGTCTCCTCGCCGGATAGCGGCCGCTCAGGCGCTGTAGCGGATCCGCGGATCGAGGTATCCGTACAGCACGTCGACGGCGAGATTGATGGTCATGAACATCACCGCGATGAACAGGATCGTCGACTGCGTCAGCGGATAGTCGCGCTGGTAGATCGACCAGAGCACGAGGCGGCCGATGCCGGGGAGCGTGAAGACCTCCTCCACGACGACGGTGCCGCCCAGGAGAATCCCGATCTGAAGGCCGGCCACCGTCACGATCGGAATCAGCGCGTTCTTGAGCGCGTGCTTGAGGACGACCAGCCGCTCGGCCAGCCCCTTGGCCGCCGCGGTGCGGATGTACTCCGAGCGCAGCACGTCGAGCATGCAGGCCCGTGTCGTCCGCGCGATGTTGGCCGCGCTGGCGGTGCCGAGACACAGGGCCGGCAGGACCATGATCGTCAGGTTGCGCGCCGGATCGGCGAAGAAGTCGACCCAGACGACCGGCGGCATCCAGCGCAGATAGATCGAGAAGAACAGGATCAGCATCGTGCCCTGCCAGAACACCGGCACCGATAGCCCCACGAGCGTGCCGACGCGCGTGACGTTGTCGACCGCCTGGTCGCGACGCATCGCGGAGACGATCCCGGCGGGGATGCCGAGCAGCAGCGCGAAGCCAACTGCCAGCCCGGTCAGCTCGATCGTCACCGGCAGCCGCTCGAGGATCAGCGCGACGACCGGCTTGCCGGTGCGCCACGAGGTGCCGAGATCGCCCTGGCCGAGCGCGGCGACCCAGAGCCCGTACTGCCGCCACCACGGCTGGTCCAGGCCGAAGAAGCGCTTGAGCTCGGCGACCATGGCCGGGCTGGCGACGGCGTCGGCGCCGATCAGCTGCTCGACCACGGTGCCGGGGACCAGGCGCAGCATCAGGAACACGAGCACCGAGAGGCCGACCAGCGTGACGGCCATCGAGTACAGCCGGACGACGACGTAGCGCGCCACCGCGCCGTCTACGCCCTCTCGACCGCGGCACCTTCCAGGCCGTACAGCAGCGCCGTCGGGTGCTGACGGAAGCCCTTGACGCTGGCCTGCGTGAAGTCGATCAGGTCGGCCGAGTAGAGCCAGAGATGCGGCACGTTCTCGAGGATCGCGATCTGCAGGCGGTCGTAGATCTCCTTGCGCTTCTTCTGGTCCATCGTGCGCCGGCCCTCTTCCAGCAGCGCGTCGACCGCCGGCACGCTCCACGAGTTCCAGTTCTGGCCCCTGGTCGAGTGCAGCGGGCGAAAGAACGCCACGTCGGGGTCGGCATAGCCGGGCGTGCTGTTCATGGTCATGTCGAAGTCGTGCGCGAGCCACCGTTTGATCCACACGGCGTACTCGACGTTCTCGATCTCCATGTTGATGCCGATGCGCTTGAGCTGGGCGGCGATGACCGGCGCCCCCGACACCATGGTGGGGAAGGTCGGGATCACCGAGCACTTCACGCTGAAGCCGTTGGGCACGCCGGCCTCGGCCATCAGCTTCTTGGCGCGCTCGAGGTCGGGCTTGTAGTACTTCATCCACTGCTCTTCCGGCAGCTGCCACTGCTTCATGGGCGCCGTGCACGGCGCGGTCAGACGGCCGAAGCCGGCGGTGGCGACGCGCATCACCTGCGCGCGATCGACGGCCCACGAGATGGCCTGGCGCACGCGGACGTCCCCGAGCGGGCCCCGGTTGGCGCTCATGTTGAGGTAGTCGTAGCCCAGACGCGAGGAGCGGTAGCCGGTCAGCGACTTCTCGTCCTTCAGGAGGTTGTAGTTCTTGTTGTCCTCGATGAACGCGTGGTGCACCTGCCCCGTGCGCAGCGCCGCCACGATGTTGGCCTCGTCCGGGATGACGCGCAGGATGAGCTCGTCGACGTGCGGCAGCCCCTTCTTCCAGTAGTTGGGGTTGCGCTTGAACACCATCTGCTGCTCGACCTTCCAGTCGTCGAGGATGAACGGGCCGGTGCCGAGCGCCGCCTTGTTGAGGTCGCCGTACTTCTTGACGCCGGCCTCACTGACGATGAAGCCCCAGAAGCCGCCGAGCGCGGCGACCAGCGCGGCGAACGGTTCCTTGGTGACGAACTTCACCGCGTACTTGCCGGCCGGCTCGATCTTGTCGACCGCGTTGAAGTCCGACTTGCCGGCGGCCGACTTCTCGAGCAGGCGGTCGAACGAGAACTTCACGTCCGCCGAGGTGAACTCCTGGCCGTCGTGGAACTTCACGCCCTGGCGCAGCTTGAACGTCCACGTGAGCCCGTCGGGGCTGATCTGCCACGACTCGGCCAGCTCGGGAACCGGCGTCATGTCGGGGTCGAAGCGCACGAGCTGGTTGTAGGTCAGGGGCGAGCGGCGGCTGCGCGACAGCGCCGGCACCATCTGGGGATCGAGGCCCGTGGCCTCGGTCGTCTGGGCCGAGATCAAGGTGCCGGCCTTCGTCTGGGCCGCGGCGCGGCGGGACAGCGCGAAGGCGCCGGCGGTCAGGCCGGCGGATTTCAGCAGTTGGCGGCGAGTCAGCTGGCTCATGCTCGTCTCCTCGTTTCAGCGCGCCTCGGCCGGCGGGGCCCCAGCCCCGCGACGGCCTGCGGCGCGCACTGCCTCACGACGCGTTCGGGTCGAGGATGTCACGGAGGCCATCGCCGATCAGGTTGAACGCCAGCACTGCGATCATGATCGCGACGCCCGGGAACACCGAGATCCACGGCGCGGTCTCCAGATAGGTCCGCCCCTCGTTCAGCATATTGCCCCAGGACGGCGTCGGCGGCTGCGCGGACAGCCCGAGATAGCTCAGCGACGCCTCGATGAGGATCGCCTGCGAGAAGGCCACGGTGCCTTGCACCACGAACGGCGACAGCACGTTCGGCAGCAAATGCTTGAGCGTCACCACCGGCCAGCCGGCCCCCAGCGCCCGCACCGCCTCGATGTATTCCTTCTCGCGCTCGGCCAGCACCGGCCCCCGCATGACGCGAGCGAAGAGCGGCGTGTAGACGATCGTGATGGCCACGACGGCGCTGTTGACGCCCGGCCCCCGCATCGCCGCCACGCCGACCGCCAGCAGGAGCCCGGGGATGCTGAAGAACACGTCCATCACCCGGTTGATGGCGTTGTCCCACGCGCCGCCGAGGTACCCGGCCGTCAGCCCGAGCGCGCCCCCGACCGCCATCGCGAGCCCGATCGACGTCACCGCCACGTAGAGCGAGACGCGCGCGCCGTAGATCACCCGGCTCAGCACGTCGCGGCCGAACCGGTCCGTGCCGAACAGCGCCTGCGCTCCCGGCTTGGCCTCGATCAGGTCGAAGTTCTGCTCGTCGGGGGCAGTCGGCGCGAGCACGCCGGCGCAGAGTGCCATGACGACGATCGCCAGCGCGAAGACGGCGCCGATCATCACCACGGTGCTGCGCGCCGCCCGCCGCAGACTCTTCGTCACGACCCTCCGCGAGCAGGAGACTAGGCGGGAGCGGCGGCGAGTGTCAAGGCGGACACCGGGGCTTGACTCCGGCTCCGAGGGGCGCGATCTTAGCCCCACTCTTAGAGGAGGGAACTCATGGCCGAAGTCGACGGCGCAACTCTAGTCGCGAGGAATCTCAAGAAGCAGGGTGTCCAGTTCATGTTCGGGATCGTCGGGTTTCCGGTGCAGCCGATCGCCGCGGCCGCGCAGAGAGAAGGGATCACCTACGTCGGCATGCGCAACGAGCAGTCCGCCTCGTATGCCGCGCAGGCGGTCGGCTATCTGACCGGCCGCCCCGGCGCCTGCCTGGTCGTGTCGGGCCCCGGCGTCGTCCACGCCCTCGCCGGCCTCGCCAACGCGCAGCAGAACGGCTGGCCGATGGTCCTGATCGGCGGCGCCTCGGAGACGTGGCGCAACGGCATGGGGGCCTTCCAGGAAGAGCGCCAGGTGTACATCGCGACGCCGTTCTGCAAGTTCGCGCACGCGGTGGAGCACGTCCACCGCATCCCGTTCTACGTCGAGATGGCCGTC